>OJAW01000024.1_pt1 | contig 128030 bp, 129 predicted proteins | sample 1589151 | NCBI WGS metagenome assembly OJAW01 (sample SAMN03283290) | human gut metagenome | biome: human-associated habitat; material: feces | host: Homo sapiens | place: Peru | collected 2012
AAAATTGACTGATAAAAAGATTATTGATTTATGTTGCGGGAATGCTCCGGGACCTATGCTTTTATCTTTTAGAACGAAAGCAAGGATTTTTGGGGTTGAAATACAAAAAGATATTTATGAACTAGGATTAAAGTCTATTTTGGAAAATAAAATGACAGATCAAATTACTTTGATATGTGATGATGTAAAAAATATAAGTCAACATTTTGATAGTGAAACATTTGATATTGTTACTTGTAATCCACCTTATTTTAAATATGAAAAAAATAGTCTTATTAATACTAATGATAAAAAAGCTATTGCGAGACATGAAGTAATGATAAACTTAGAAGATATTTTAAAATCAGCTAATTATTTACTTAAAAATAAGGGAACTTTTGCAATGGTTCATAGACCTGATAGATTGATGGAGATATTTGACTTAATGAGAAAATATAGTTTAGAACCTAAGAAAATTAGATTTATTTATCCTAAAAAAGATAAAGAATGTAATATGATATTAATTGAAGGTATTAAGAATGGTAATGCTGGACTTAAGATAGTTAGTCCTTTAATTACCCATAATGAAGATGGAACTTATTGTGATGAAATAAGAGACATGTTTGGTAATTAATGTTTAGGAGGAGTATATATGTGGCAAAATAGTTATAATGGTAGCCCTAGTGTTTATTTAGTTCCTACACCAATAGGAAACTTGGAAGATATGACTTTTAGGGCTATTAAGATACTAAAAATGGTTGATGTAATATTTTCAGAAGATACAAGAGTAACATTACAGTTACTTAATTATTTTGATATTAAGAATAAATTAATTCATTTGGATGATCATAACGAAGATATAGTTAAGGATAGAGTAATTTCTTATTTGAAAGAAGGAAAAAATGTAGCAATTGTTACCGATAGAGGTACTCCAATTATAAGTGATCCAGGATATAAAACAGTTAAATTTTTAAGAGATAACGGCTGCAATAGTGGCTTCTTCAATAAGTTCAGAACATTTTACTTTTTATGGATTTTTATCTAGTAAAGAAAAAAAGATGTATGATGAACTTGAAAGTTTGAAAGATAACGAATATACTTTGATATTTTATGAAGCACCACATAGAATTCTAAAAACATTAAAAGCTATGTTAGAGGTTTTTGGTGACCGTTATATTAGTATTTCTAGGGAAATTTCTAAATTACATGAGAGTGTGTTTGTAGGTAATATTAGTCAAGCTCTTAATTCATTTGATGAGGTAAAGGGAGAATTTGTAATAGTAGTATCTGCTAGTGAAGAAGTAATAGATAGTGAAATGTCAATAATAGATAATGTTAATATGTATATAAAAAGTGGATTATCTAGTATGGATGCTATAAAAAGGGTGGCAAAAGAACGAAAAATACCTAAGAGTGTTGTATATTCAGAGTATCATATTGGTGGTGATAAATAATGAAATTGATTGTAGGATTAGGAAACCCAGATAAAGAATATGTAAATACAAGGCATAATATTGGATTTATGTATTTAGATTATTTATATGGAAATATTTTTCAAGAGAATAAAAAATTTAAGGCTTTAGAGTATATTACTACAATTAATGATGAGAAAGTAATAATTATAAAGCCACTTACTTATATGAATTTATCAGGTGAAGCTGTAATTAAGTATGTTAATTATTATAAGATTAAGCCAGAAGATATTTTAGTTATACAAGATGATTTGGATATGGAAGTAGGAAGAAGTAAGTTATTATTTAAACATGGTGATGGTGGACATAATGGGATTAAAAATATTATTTTAAATATTGGAAGTAATGAATTTTTAAGATTAAAAATAGGAATAGGAAAGAATAGTAGTATAGATACTAAAGATTATGTATTAGGAAAATTTAATATTGATGAAATGAAAATATTAGAAAATAAATTTGCTAATTTAAATAATTTTATTAATGATTATATTATTATGAATAGAGATGTGTTAATTGGAAAATATAATACTAAAATAGATAAGTAGAAGGGATATAAATGAAATTTTTTGATCATTTTTTTGAGATTCCTGAATTAGATAATTATAGTATATCAGGACTTAATAAAGAATTAACATGTATTAATATATATGACACTTTTATTAAAGATAATAAAGGTGTTTTAGTAGTGGCTAGTAGTACTTATGTAGCTAATTTGTTATATCAAACTTTATTAAATTATACTGATAAGGTATTGTTTTTTCCAATGGATGATTTTTTAACATCAGAAGCTATTGCTATTAGTCCAGAATTTAAAGTAGAAAGAATTAATACTTTAAATATAATTAGCAATGATGATAAATATATAGTAGTTACTAATTTAATGGGGGCTTTACGTTATTTACCTAATAAAGAATTATGGAAAAAATCACAAATATGTTTAAAGAAAGGAATGGAAATTGATAGAGAAAAACTACTTAATTCTTTGTATGATTTAGGATATGAACGTGAAGTTTTAGTTAATGGAACTGGTAAAATAGGAGTTAGAGGTTATGTAATAGATATTTTTCCTACATCATATGAAAATGCCGTTAGAATTGAATTTTGGGGAGATACAATTGATTCAATTAAATATTTTGATGTAGAAAGTCAACTTTCATTGGACGAAATTGATGAAGTAATGATATATCCATTTACAGAATTTATTTTAGATAAATATGATGAAGGCATCGAGAGAAAACAAAAATATTTAGCACATTACAGTAATAATATATCATCTATAATGGGTTATTTTGATAAAGGAATAGTTTGTTATTATGATTATGATATGCTTGTTAAAAGCTATGAATTACTTATATCTTCAATAGAGGAATACGATAATGAAAATAAGAGTAATATAGATACTAATTATATGTTTTCATTGGCTGATATTCATGGTGATAAAACAATTAATTATTATCATTATGATGAAGGATTAATTAATAAGAAAAATAATTATCAATATAGTTATAATTCAATTAATAAATATAATGGAGATTATAATATTATAAAGGAAGATTTTAAAAAATATATAAATGATGGTAAAACAATAATTTTATGTATAGATAATAAATCTAGTGCTAAGAGGATAGCAAATTATTTAGAAATAGATGATATTATTTTAACAGATGAGACGAAAATTATAAATAAGAGAATAAATCTTATTAATAAAAATGTTTATGAAGGGTTTATATATGGAGATTATGTTATTCTTGGAAGAAATGATTTATTTAATCAGAAAGAAGAAATAATCAAATATAAAAACAATGAAAAAGATTACTTTGAATACATATTAAAGAGTAATAATTTAACTGACTTTATATGTATTTCAAATAAAAAAGATTATAAAGAAAATGAAAATTATTTATTACTAAGTAATATGTTTTATAGTAAAAATATCACTTATTCTTATGAAGAATATAAAGAACATTTAAAAAGTACTAAAGAATATGCTAAAAATAATAAAAATTATAAAGTAATAGAAAACAAATTTACAACATTTAAAAATATAACTATTACAATTTGTGGTAATAATTATGTTATTATTCATAAAAATGCTAATCCAACTATTCATTTTGTTATCAGACACCCTAAACTAGTTGATGCACTTAAAAATTTTAATCTACTTGTAAAGGAATAAATAATATAAAAAAAAAGAAAAGAACACTTAAATTGAAGAATTTAGTATTTATTTTAGTAATTATTACTCTTATTATAATTTTAACAATATCTATATTTAATATAGTTAAATGGAAGGTTGATTCAAATAAAACTAACGAAGAAATCAATAATATTCAAAAAAATATAAATGTAGAAGAAGTTTGAAATAACTTAACCACTTGCTCCAAATTGTTAATTGTAATCGAACCGTCTGGTTTGATTTTTTTATGACTCAAAAAACACCATTAAAAAATGATGGTCAAAATAATAAATTATTATAAATTCGAAAGTCATTAGTTTTATAGTTTAAATAAAAAAGATGGCTAGATTAATCTAACTATCTTTTATAATTTTTTCTTTAAACTCTTTTATTATTTTTGATTTTAATTACTAACATAATTGAGCAAGTTATTAATAAGCTTAAAATTGTTGGAATATTACTAACTGACATTCCACCTCCACCTGTTGGATTATTTACTACAGTAATAAATTCTGTGATATTAAATAAATATCCAATACCATTAATAATCAAGAAAGAAATACAAAATATTAAGAATAACTTTGTGATTTTTTCACGCAATTTATCACTTCATTAATTAGCAAAATAATACACTATAAGCATTATATCATTTTTTATCACAAAACATATCATAACACAATTAAAGAATGAAATATTTAAAAATCTTTTTCTTTTTATTTTAGATGTGTTATACTCTTATTAGAGATAGGATTGATAACATGAATGTAGACTATATAAGGAGTAGAATAAAAGATAAAAAAAGTTTAATCTTATTTGATAATGCATATGAGTTTGCTAGTAAAAGATTAATGGGTGCAGTCTATAATGAAAATCAATCTTTAATGAATTATCTTTTGGAAATTGTTAGTATTTTATTAGATTATAATGTTGATATTGACACTATTATTAGTTCTATTTTATATGAAACAATTAATTATGGTGTAAGTAGTGAAGAAATAGAAAATACATTTGGTACTAAAGTTAAAAATATAATTTCTAGTATTTTTTATATGGTTGATATTGATTATAGTGATCCATATATTGTTAAAGAAATGTATGATATGGAAGAAAAAAATAGAGCTTTTTTTGTAGTGTTAGCTAGAAGATTATATTCACTTCAGGATATAAAAAATAATAAAAAAAGTTTAGCTAGTGAGACTATTGATTATATGATACCGATAGCTAGAAAGTTAAATTTAAATAATATAAGTAATAGCTTAGAAGATTTATGTTTATTTTATTTAGATCCAGAAGAGTATAAGAAAATAATATTAAGAGTTGGAACTAATGTTTTTGAAAACTCTAATAATTTAAAAAATAGTATTACTCAATTGTTAAGTGATAATGAAATTAGTTTTGATATTAAAAGTAGTATAAAAAATATTTATAGTATATATAAAAAAATGATGAGTGGTTATTCATTGGATAGTGATATTGATGTATTTACATTTAGATTATTTATTGATAGTGAAGATAATGATAACGTAGTTTCTTTATTTGGAAATAATTATGGTTATTTAACTACATGTGATTTTGGATATCAATCATATGTTAGAGATGAGTCTGGTATTTGTTATATAATTCAAATAATAAATATTCCTTTAAAAGAATGTAAAAAACATTTTTAACGTTTATATATGAAATATGTGTAGAATGAAAATTAGGAAAATTGAATTGAGTAATACTGCTAATGTAGTTAGAAATTATAATTTGATTCTTACATCTATTACATCTTTTTCATCTGTTGTAATTATGATTAGTGGTCTTGTTATAACTAAAGAAGTTGATAAATTTATTTTTGCTGATGGAGCTTTGACTATATCATATAAATATGAATATAATTGTTTATTGTCTATAAGTTAAATTTTAATTCAAAGCTATTTCATTATAAGCTGTAATATCGAATGTTGATTTTTTTCTACTTCAAAATAAATATATGTATAATTATTGTTATTTTCTAATGCATTTTTTAATTCATCACTTGTAAATACAACTACTGTATTATCATCTATTATAGTCATAAAATCACCTTATTAAATAATATGTCAAATAATACTATTTATAATTTTTAATGTTACTTGTTATGATATACTATTGTTAATAAAAGGAGGAAAAATGAAAGTATTAATATTGTCTTGTTCTACTGGTGGTGGTCATAATTCTTGTGCTAAGTATGTTTTAGAAGAGTTAAAAGATAATTATGTTGAAAGTGATTTTTATGATTTTTATGACATAGTAAATAAAAAAGGTAAAGATTTATCTTCTAAAATATATTTGATGTCATTAAACAATGATGGTTTACTTTTTAAAGAGGCTTATAAGATGGCTGAATTATATTCTAAAACTGGTATTACTAGTCCAGTATATTTAATGAATAAAACTCATAAGAATAAGTTATATGAATTTATTAAAGAAAATCATTATGATTTAGTTGTTACAACTCATTTATTTCCTGCGTTAACATTAACTGCGATAAATGAAGATAAGGCACTAGATAAAATAAATTTCTTAATGGTTGCGACTGATTATGAACCATGTCCTTTTATTGAAGAAGTTAAACCAGATTATTTTGTTATGCAAAAAGGATTAGAAATAAGATTTATTGATAAAGGAATTTCTATAAACAAGTTATTAACAACTGGAATACCTGTTTCTTCTAAATATTTAAAGTCTGCTAAAAATATAAAAAATAAATATTGTAAAGATGAAAAACTTATATTGATTATGCTTGGTAGTATGGGATTTGGAAATATTACAGATGTTATTAACGACATATTAACAATTAAAAATATTAAAGTATTAGTTGTTTGTGGAAGTAATAAGGAATTATATAATAAACTAAAAGAAAATAATAATTCTAAATTAGAGGTTTTAGGATTCACAAGAAATATAAATGATTTAATATATTCAAGTGATATAGTTTTATCTAAACCAGGAGGTCTTTCTAGTACTGAAATAGCATCATTTAGGAAACCTTTATTACATATTTATCCAATACCAGGAATAGAAACATATAATACTGAATTCTTTGAAAAAAATAATATGAGTATTGTTTGCAATGATAAAGAAGAAATTATAAAAAACATAAATTTATTAATTAAAAATAGTGACGTTAGTGATAAATTAATTGTTAATCAAAATAAAATAATTAATAAAAATTCTTGTTATGATTTAGTACAATTTATAATAAATAAATATAAAAAATAGTTCAAATGAACTATTTTTGTATGCTTGCTTTTATAAAAGAATCAAATAATGGATGTGGTCTAGTAGGTCTAGATTTAAATTCTGGATGAAATTGACTTGCTATAAAATGTTTATGTTTTGGTAATTCAATTATTTCTACTAAGTTAGCTTTTTCATTAATTCCTGAAAAAACCATTCCATTTTCTTCTAATATAGATTTATATTTATTATTAAATTCATATCTATGACGATGTCTTTCAAATATTACTTCTTCTTTATAATCATTATAAGCTAAAGTATCTTTTTTGATTTTACATTCATAGTTACCTAATCTTAATGTACCTCCCATATTAACTATTGATTTTTGATCAACCATTAAATCTATGATTGGTTCTTTACATGTAGGATCAAATTCTGTACTTGATGCTTCTTTTATATCACAAACATTTCTTGCAAATTCTATAACAGCTAATTGCATTCCTAAACAAATACCTAAAAATGGAATATTGTTTTCTCTTGCATATTTAATTGCTTTTATTTTTCCTTCTATTCCTCTTGAGCCAAAACCTCCAGGAACTAAAATACCTTTTGAATTCTTGAATACTTCTTTTAGATTTACTTTTGAATCTTCTAGTGATTCAGAATCTACCCAATTAATATTTATTTTTGTGTTATATTTGTATCCTGCATGTTTTAGAGATTCTGTTACTGAAATATAAGCATCATGTAATTCTACATATTTACCTACTAAAGATATTTCTATTTCATCTTTTAAATTATCTACTGTAGTGATTAGATTTTTCCATTTAGTTAAGTTTGCTTTTTTGATTGGTAGTTTAAATTGTTTTAGAATTATTTCATCTATTTTTTGATTGTAATAGTTTATTGGAATTTCATATATATTTTTTACATCTATTGAGTCTATTACGTTTTCTACTGGTACTGAACAAAATAGTGATAGTTTATTTTTTATTGACTCGCTTGTATTAAATGGAGCTCTACATACTAGCGCATCTGGTCTAATTCCCATATTTCTTAAGTCTCTTACACTATTTTGTGTAGGCTTTGTTTTAAGCTCATTTGAACCATATATAAAAGGAATTAGTGTGCAGTGGATGAAGAATGTGTCTTCACTTCCTTTTTCGTACTGTATTTGTCTTAAAGCTTCTATAAAGCTTTGTGATTCGATGTCTCCAACTGTGCCACCTATTTCAGTTATTACTATGTCTGCTTCACTAGATATACCTGCTTCATAAACTTTATTTTTAATTTCATTTGTGATATGTGGTACCATTTGAACAGTGGCTCCTAAGTAATCTCCATGTCTTTCTTTATCTATAACTGATTTATAGATTTTTCCACTTGTAATGTTTGATGTGAAATTTAGTTCTTCATCAATAAATCTTTCGTAGTGTCCTAAATCTAAATCAGTTTCACACCCATCATATGTTACAAAAACTTCTCCATGTTGTATTGGATTCATAGTTCCTGGATCAACATTGATGTATGGATCAAATTTTTGCATAAAAACCTTATAACCCCTTGATTTTAATAGTAGTGCAACTGAAGATGCTGTAATTCCTTTTCCAAGTCCTGATACTACACCTCCTGTTACAAAGACATACTTTGTCATAATATTACCTCCAAAAATAAAAACCCAGAGAACTTTCTCTAGGCTCTATTTAATTATACTATAATATTATTTACATTTGCAATTGTTTTAAATATTCTTTTATTTCTGACTTTTCACTTTCTAATTCTTGACTAATATTTTCTCTATAATTAGAATTTATTGCTTCATTAGATACTGCAGTGAAATTCTCATCATAATTATAATTACTTTGTCCGAATTTTAACCACATTTCTGACCAAGACATACCTGTTTCAAGTAATGCTTTAACTCTTTTATCATCTTTTGTATGGTTTCCTTCTTGTTTGTTTAAGTCTACGCTTCCTTCATATAATCTACTTTGTAAATCACATTCTAATTTATCACAATAGTGTGCAAATAATGCTTCTTTAGTTTTTCTTTCATCAAATTCTAATATTAGTTCTTCTATTTGACTTGGAACTAGTAATGGACTTAAAATTTTCTTTACTGCGTTATGTCCTATGACAACTTTATCTTTTTTAGATATTTGAAATTGTGTTAAATCACCAATGATTATTTCTTCTGTTTCATGTACTGCAATCATAAGAATTACTTTTAATAAATCTACATCATATTCATATATATTTTGCATAGCTATTGCAAGCATTTGAACTCCATATATATGTTCTGCAACACTTTCTAATCTTTCTTCTTGAACGTGCCAGTCTTTCCATCCTGTTCTGATGACATGTTTTAGTGAATTACAAAATCCATAATATTTTAATACTCTTTCTTCTTTTGTCATAATAACTCCTATTTGAAAGATATATTAACATAATAGGTATTTTATTGCAATCAAAAACCAAGAATATTCTTCTTAATTTCACTAATATATTACCATAAAATAGCATTTTTTTCAAGTCTAGTAATTTTTGAAAATATAGTGTATTAAGTATTAGAGGTGAAGGAAATGAATAATATGACTGCGATGGTTTGTGCTTTTGTTAAAGCATATCATAACGAAAAAAATAACTTAAAAATTTATAAGGATAATTATTCTAGAAAGATTATTAGTGATGAAGAATATAATTTAATTTCTAATAATATGAGAAATGGTATTAAATTTTTTAATCCGAATTATGATGGTGATAATCCATTAGAGTGGATAGTTAATAATAGACTTGCTCCTAGTGTACTTGCTAGGTCTATATTTAATGAAAAACATTTAAATAATGAAATTAAACTTGGACTAAAACAATATGTTATTCTTGGTTCTGGATATGATATGTCTGGATATAAAGTTAATAATATTCTATCTGTATTTGAACTTGATAAAGATGATGTTGTCAAAGATAAATTGAATAGAGTAAGTAGGGCTAACATTAATAATAAAAATATAAAATATATTGAATGTGATTTTAATGAAGATTGGATTATTAAAATAATTGATAGTGGTTTTGATTCAAATACTAAATCATATTTTTCTATGTTAGGACTTAGTTATTATTTAGAAAAAGAAGTATTTAAAAATATCATTAAAACTATTTCTTCTGTTATGAGTGAAGGAAGTACTATATTATTTGATTATCCTAATAATGATGAGAGCGAAACTGAAATATTAAACCAAAAATTGGCAGAAGGAGCTACCTCTGAAATGAAATCTAAGTATTCATGTGGTGATATAGAAAGAATATGTGAAGAATGTGGTTTGTTGATATATGAAAATATCGGATATAAAGAAATTAATCAAGAATATTTTAATTTATATAATTCTTTGAATCCTAATAATAAAATTTTAGCGTCTAAAGGTGTAAGTTATTGTTTATTAGTGAAAAAATAATTTATGGTTTGTGTTATAATTGATATGGTGAAATAGTATGGAGTTTTATTTAGCTCAAGTTTTTGGAGCTTTGGCGTGGATATTATTGTTTATTAGTTATTATAAAAATGGTAATAATAAATTATTATATTTACAAATATTGTCTTGTGTATTTTTTGCTCTTAACTATGGATTTTTAGGTGCATATACAGGAATATGTGTTGTATTATTTGAAATGATTAGAGATTACTTATATGTTAAAGTAAAAGATCCTATGAAAGTATTTTATATTTCTTTGGTTTTGTATACTTTAATTGCAATATTTAGTTATGATGGATTTTTATCTTTATTTTCAGTGCTTGCTTCTTTAAGTGATGCTTATGCTTTGACTAAAAAGAATAGGAAAGTTATTATACTTGGAATTGTAACATATAGTTTATGGCTTGTTTATGATATTAACTATGCAAGTTATTCTACATTAGTGGCTGAAACATTATTGATTATTTCAAATATAATTATACTTATGAGATATAAATATGCATATTTTAAAAGTGAATCACTTGTATTTTCTAGAGGAATGTCAATAAATACTAAATTAGTTGATGAATTCAGTAAGTTAGATTCTAGTAATTTTGATGAAGAATATAATTGGTCTAAAGAAAAATTTAATGCTGTTGTAAAAAATAAAAAAACAGATATTATATATATTCATGATGAAGATGATATTATAGGATATATACATTTTATAAAAATAAATGAAAATAAATTTAATAAAATGATTAATCAAAAAGAATATACTGATGTTCATAGAGATGAAATGAAAAAATTTATTAAAAAGAAAAGTAACTATTTAAATATTAATTCTATATCTATAAGATTAACTTATCAAAATAAAAAGACAGTAGCACTTGTAAGTAAATTTATAAAAGAATATGTAGTACGTAAAAATAGAATGGGTTATTCTATAAAAGGAATTGTTGGAGTAGCTAATAGTGAGTTTGAAAATGCCGTGTATAAATCTATGAAAATGAAATGTGATACTGAAGAACCAAATGATTTTTATGTTTATTATTTAAAAGATGATAAATTAAAAGAATATCTAGGCTGATATTCTTTCTGACTGTTAATCAATAATTATGATAAAACCCTTAGAAGTGATCTAGGGGTTTGTTTGTTATTTGTTACTTTTATAATAGAAGAAGTCAAAGTTCTTATATATTTCATTAAATGTTTTTCTAACTGCTTCAGTAACGCCTAAAACTTCAGCAACTAATAAATAACTTCTCCATGTTTCTGCGTCTATCCATTTAGTATCTGGATTAGAATTGCATATTTGAACATAATTTTTCATATATCTTGAGAAACCTAATATTTGTTTAGCACTTTCAATTAATTGATTTCCAAAAATTAGTTCTTCATTTTTAGTAGTACCTGTTGCTTGAACATTTGGGTCTTTACAAGAAATTAATCCTTCTCCAATATATCTTTCTTTTTCATGAGCTAATACTCTAGAGAAAAATATATTTATTTCTTGTTTATTTTTATTTGTCCATTTATCAAAGTCTTTTTTAGATAATTCATAATTTTTAGATGCACTACTTAATAATTCATATGCTTCTGATTCTAAAATACTTTCAAATCCAGTATAATCACTAAAATGTAAAACATTAATTAATTTACCAAAAAGTGTTTTCTTTTGAGTCATTTTAACTTTCTCATTTTTTAACCAAGTTAATAATAATGCGCCTAATAAATCACTTTTATCTTCTAATAAATTAAATGTGTCAGCAATAAAATATATTGCAAATAAATCACCATCACAAGGTGCTTTATCATAGTAGTAATCATCTTGCACAACTAATTTTAATCTACCATTTTCTTCTACAACATTAGTTGCAGTATTATCTACTTCTGTTGTTTGAACTGGTGTATTATTAGCAGCTAATCTTTCTTCTAATGATGCATCTTGAATTGTATATACTTCTTCTGGTTTTTGTTCATTGTTCTCATTCATATTATTTTCCTCTTTATTATCATCCATAATATTATTATATACATTTAATTTTTTGTTGTAAATAAAAAAAGATTAAGGTGTACTTTTTTATGTAAATATTATTTCTATATGATATAATATGTATGTAATTAGGAGGGCATATGTTAGTTAGCAATTCTTGGGTAGATTATGAATGTATTGATGCTGGTAATGCTGAAAAGCTTGAAAGATGGAAAGATGTTATTTTAAGAAGACCTGAGCCTTGGGCTTTATGGACTCATAAACAAAATAATATATGGGAAAGTTATCATGCTATTTATCATAGAAGTGATAAAGGTGGAGGATATTGGGAAAAGAAACATAATTTTCCTGAGTTTTGGACTGTAAAATATAAAGATTTAACTTTTAAAGTTAGTCCAACTGGATTTAAACATACTGGACTTTTTCCAGAACAAGCAGCTAATTGGGATTTTATAATAAATAAAATAAGAAATGCTAATAGACCTATAAAAGTTCTTAATTTGTTTGCATATACTGGAGGAGCTACGATGGCTGCTTCTTATGCTGGAGCAGTAGAGGTAGTTCATGTTGATGCAAGTCAAGGAATGAATGATTGGGCAAAAGAAAATGCTAAATTGTCACATTTAGAGAATAATAAAATTAGATATATATGTGATGATTGTTTAAAGTTTGTTGAAAGAGAAAAGAGAAGAGGAAATAAGTATGATGCGATTATTATGGACCCACCTACTTATGGAAGAGGTCCTTCTAAAGAATTATGGAGATTTGAAGATAGTTTAAATAAACTAATTGATTCTTGTATTGATATATTGAGTGATAAACCTTTATTTTTACTTATAAGTTCTTATACTAAAGGTATTACTCCAGTGATTCTTCAAAATATTATTAATACAAGTATTGAAGGTAAACTTAAAGATGGTGTTGTTTCTACTGATGAAATAGGTTTAAAGATTACTAAATCTAATATGATACTTCCTTGTGGAGTATATGGAAGGTGGGAATGTAATGAAGAAAATAGCTAAAAGAATATTTGTTTTAGTACTTGGAGTTATTTTGATAAGTCTTTCCATTATTGCTTTTGGTAATTTAGATGATAGTGTACAGACAGGAATGTATATACCTATTGTGAGTGAGTATAGTTTAGTTGACAAATCAGAAGATTGTGAAAAAGCACTTGAATTGATATATGAAACTACTACAACTGCTTATTTCTTAAATTGCTTTAAAAGTAATAGTATATATTTAGAATATGCTGATGGAACTATTATTACATTAAGAGAAGCATTAGATGGAGAAAAGGTGATAATTGAATCATTAATTGATCATGGATTAGAAGTTACTACTGAACCAATAAGGTCATCAAGTGTTGTAAATGAATAAGATAAATGTAATATATGAAGATAATCATTTATTAGTAGTAGAAAAGCCAATAAATGTTCCAGTACAAGAAGATGAGAGTAAAGATGAAGATTTTTTATCAATACTTAAAAATTATATTAAAGTTAAATATAATAAACCTGGTAATGTTTATTTAGGACTCGTACATAGGTTAGATAGACCTGTAGGTGGGATTATGGTTTTTGCTAAAACAAGTAAATGTGCTAGTAGATTATCTGAACAAATAAGAACTAAAAAATTTAAAAAAGTATATAATGCAGTATGTGTTGGAAAAATAAATGATTCTGGTAAATTAGTGGATTATTTACTAAAAGATAGAAAGAAAAATATAGTAAAAGTAGATAAGAGTGGTAAAGAATGTATTTTATATTATAAAAGACTAAATTATAAAAATAATTTATCTTTAGTTGAAATTAATTTAGAAACTGGAAGAAGTCATCAGATAAGAGTTCAATTATCTAACTATGGTTATCCATTATATGGAGATCAAAAGTATAATAAAAATTCTAAAGTAGGTGAACAAATTGCTTTATTTGCTAAATCAATAGAGTTTTATCATCCAGTGAGTAATGAAAAGTTACATTTTGAAATAGATTTACCTAATAGGGAGCCATTTTTATATTTTAAATAGGAGTAGTTATGGAAGAAGAATTTATAAATGATATAGATTATTTAGATCAACATTTTTTAGTTGATAAAGGGGTTATAAATGCATTTGTTGATGCAGCTGATATTAAGATTACTGAAGATGTAGTTGAGATTGGACCAGGCAAATGTGAAATAAGTGATATTTTAGCTAGGAGAAGTAAGCATTTGACTTGTATTGAGATTGATGAGTCTTTAGAACATTATATTAATGTGTTAAAAGATAAACATAGAAATGTAGATGTTATATATGGTAATGCATTAACTGAATATATTCCTGATTGTAATAAAATAGTTTCTGCTTTACCTTATTATATAACTGAACCATTTATTGAAAAATTATTACGTTGTAATTTTGATAGTGCAATTTTGATAGTTGGTAAAAAGTTTGCTGATGCGGTTAATGAAAAGAAGTCTACTAAATTAGCACTTTTAACTAATTCATTTTTTAAGGTTACTAAAATGATGGATATACCACCAGAAGCATTTAATCCTAAACCTAGAGTTATGTCATCTATAATAAAATTAGTTCCCATAAAAAGAGATGAGTTAAATAATAATTTTAAAATGTTTATATTTAGAGAATTATTCTTTCATAGAGATAGAAAACTTAAGAATGATTTAATGGAATCATTAATTGAATTTTCTAAAGTACATGGTGTTAAACTAACAAAAAAAGAAAGTAAAAAGATAATTCAAGATTATAATATACCTGCTGAAACATTAGATAAAATGATAGAAAACTTATCAAATGATGAATATGAATATTTATATGGAGTTTTGGAATGAAAAAAGTAATGATAGCTTGTTCTACATGCTTTTATGATAAGATTGATGAAATATCAAAAGAATTAATTAAACTTGGTTTTGATATTATATATCCAAATGGATATAATGAAGAAAACGAGTGGAGAGATGATTTTAATGAAGAAGAGTATGTAAAATTCTTCAAGAAGATGTTTGCTAATAGTAGAGATAAAACATGTAAAACAGATATTTTATTAGTTTTGAATTTTGATAAAGTTAAAAATGGCAAAGTTCTTTCTAATTATGTTGGGGCATCTACATTTTTAGAAATATATGAAGCTAGTATGAACAATAAAAAAGTATATTTAATGAATCCAATACCTGATAATTTATTATATGAAGAAATTAAAGGGTGTGGAGTAGAAGTTATTAATTGTGATTTAAACAAACTAAAAGAAGAAATTTAATTCTTCTTTTTTAATTTAACATATTTCTTATTTCTTTATATAAATAAGGTTTTAATTCATTTATTGGAAGAGGTTCATTATATAAAATTGAAGTATAGCAGCATCCACCAACTAATTCAACTATCATATATAGTTTTACATCTGGATTTTCTAAGTCAGTATCATATTTTTTAAATTCTTCAATAAATATTTCTTTTAAATTTGAATATTTTTCATCTATTAGCTTAATAATATTTTTGTTATATAAAGCTATAGATAAATTCTTATTTATTAATTTGCTTATTTCTTTATTTTTTGATAAGTTATCTATAATATAGTCTATTACACTTATTAATTTATCTGGAAAATTATCTAGATTTTTTTTCTTTGTTTTATTAATTGCGTCATTAAATAATTCTTGTGTTTTTTCTAATATTAATTTTTCATTAATATCCCATTTATCCTTAAAATATAAATAAAATGTTCCTTTAGCAACTCCTGCCTTATCAACTATATTAGTTATTGATGTATCGTAGATTCCTTTATCTGTAAATAAGCTAAATGCTGCGTCTAATAACTTTTCTTTTTTAATCTTTTTATTCTCTTCTATTTTTGAAATAGTTTCACTTATTTTATTCATAGTTTCACTTCTTTCTAATAAAATCTTAATATATATCTCAAATAAAGTCAATAAAAATTCGATTATATATTGACTATTAGTCATTTTTGAGATATAATCAAAATGACTTTTGGTCATAGGAGGGATATTATGAATAAAGTCGGGGAGTTTATTTGTAAAAATAAATTAACTATAATAATTTTATCTTTGATTTTTTTAGTTTTATCTTTGATAGGTTATGCTAATACTAAAATAAATTATGATATATTAGTATACCTACCTGATACGATTGAAACTATGAAAGGTCAAGACATATTAAAAAATGATTTTGATATGGGAGCTTTTACTATTATTAGTGTTGATAATTCTAGTCAAAAAGAAATTATTGATATTGAAGATAGTATTAGAAATATTGATGGAGTAAATAAAGTTCTATGTATCGATGATGTTATTGGAACAACTATTCCATTTGAAATATTACCTGATAATGTAATAGGAAAAGTTAAAAATGGAGATAGTACGTTAGTAATGGTAACATTTAATGAATCTACTTCAAATAGTAAAACGCTTGATGCAATTGAAGACATAAGAACTTTAATGAATGGTAAAGCTAAAGTTGGTGGTATGAGTGCTATTGTACTTGATACTATGAACTTATCAAATAAAGAAGTTGTTATTTATGTAGTAATTGCTGTAGCTTTATGTTTAATTGTATTGATGTTATCTTTAGATTCTTATTTAGTACCTGTATTATTACTATTAAATATTGGAATTGCTATTATGTATAATATGGGAACTAATGTGTTCTTTGGTGAAATATCATATATTACTAAAGCAATAAGTGCTGTTTTACAATTAGGTGTTACTACTGATTTCTCTATATTCTTGTATCATAAATATCAATATTATAAAACAAAAGAAAAGAATATTGAATCTGCTATGGTAAGAGCTATTAGTGATACAATGGTTTCTGTTATTGGTAGTTCTTTAACTACAATTGCTGGATTTTTAGCATTATGTAGTATGAATTTAACTTTAGGTAAAGATATTGGTCTTGTAATGGCTAAAGGAGTCTTATTTGGAGTTGCTTGTGTACTTACAGTATTTCCAGCTATGTTATTAATATTTGATAAACAGCTTGAAAAAACAAAACATAAAGAATTGTTACCACAATTTAATGGAGTAAGAAAATTTACTGTTAAACATTATAAAGCAATATTTGCCTTATTCTTACTATTATTAGTACCTGCTTATATTGGAAATAGTAAATCTGAAGTTTATTATAATTTAGATAGAAGTTTACCAAGTAATTTAGATAGTATTGTTGCTAATAAAGAATTAAAAGAAAAATTTGATATAGTATCACCTGAAGTGGTAATTGTTGATGCTAATTTATCTGATTCTGATATGTCTAGTTTGATTGATGATATTAAATCTATTGAAGGAATTAGCTTAGTTCTTAGTACTAATGATTTAACAAAATATGGTTTTCCATTAGAAATATTAGATAGTGATTTAACTAGTATGGTTAAAAATGATAAATATCAATTATTATTAGTTAATTCTGAATATGAAGTTGCTAGTGATAGCTTAAATAAACAAATTGTTAAAGTAAATGATGTTGTTAAAGAATATGATAAAAATGCTATTATAGCTGGTGAAGGACCTCTAACAAATGATTTAATTAAAATAAGTGATGAAGACTTTAATAATGTAAATTATGTATCTATTGGTGTTATATTTGTAATTATGTTATTTGTCTTAAAGTCATTATCTTTACCAGTATTATTAATATCTGCTATAGAATTTGCTATATTTGTTAATGTATCTGTTTCATATTATACAGGTGTTACATTACCATTTATTGCATCTATAGTAATTGGTACTATTCAATTGGGAGCTACTATTGATTATGCTATTTTAATGACTACTAAATATTTAGAATTAAGAAGTGAAGGTAGAGATAAATTTGAAGCAATTGATAAATCATTAAAAGCAAGTATATCTTCAATATTTGTTAGTGGTATGTGTTTCTTTGCTGCTACTATTGGAGTAGGTCTTTATACAGATTTAGAGTTAATTGGCTCAATATGTACATTAATTTCTAGAGGAGCAATTATAAGTATGTTAGTTGTAATATTTATATTACCATCATTATTACTTATATTTGATAAATTAATTTGTAAAACAACTGCTTGTTTTAAGAAGGAGAAGGTAAAAATGAAAAATAAAAAATTAGCTGGAGTTTTATTAGCAGTAACTTTATTATTACCTTGTAATTTAATGGCTGCTACTAAAGATGAAACTGTTTATTCTAAACTAAATACTGATGGAAGTGTTAATAAAACAATTGTTAGTAATCATATATCTGGATTAAAAACTGGAAGTTATTATGATAGAACTAACTTAAGCAAAATAGTTAATGTTAATGGAAAAGAAACATATAAAATTGAAAAAAATAACTTAACTTGGGATAGTAAAGGTGAAGATCTTTATTATAGAGGTGAATCTAGTGAAAATTTACCAATTAATGTTTCAATTAAATATTATTTAAATAATGAAGAAACTAATTATAAAGATATGATTGGTGAAAGTGGAGATGTTAAAATTGTTATTAAATATTCTAATACTTTAAAAAATAGAGTTAGTGTTAATGGAAGTAAACAAACTTTATATACACCATTTATGGTTGGTATGATAAGTACCCTTGATAAGAAAAACAATAGTAATCTTACTGTAAGTAACGGTAAAGTTATGGATAATGGATTAAATTATACAATTCTTGGAGTAGCTGTGCCAGGTATGTATGAAAGCTTAAATTTAAGTTCATTAAAGAATACTGATACTATTACTATTAAATATACAACTAAATCATATGAATTTAATAATATTTATAATATTGCTACTAGTAATTTATTTGATGATGATATTGATTTTAGTGAATTAAATAAAATATATTCAAGTATTAATAAATTATCTGATAGTACTAAGTTGTTAGTTGATGGAAGTAAAAAATTAAGTGAAGGAATTAATGATTATGGTACTAAATTTAATACTTATGCTAATTCAATTAATACTTTAGATACAAAAGTAAAATATTTAAATCAAAAATATAATGAATTATATATGGGTATTAATCAAATGGATGAAAGTGTTAATGGTATGGTTCAATATGCTGGAGCTTTTGAAACATTAAATAATGCTGTTACTACTTTATCTGGTTATACTAATGCTATGGTAGAAAATAGTGATAAATTAAATACCACTATTAATGGAACTGTTCAAAAATTAACTGAACATATTGTTACACTTGAAAAAATTAAAGCAACAACTATTGATAGTGAAACTGCTAATTTATTAGATGAAGAGATCAAAAAATTAACTTTAGAATTACAAAATGCTAAATTAGATGAATTAGGAAAAGAAGTTAGTGAACTTGATACTAATGTTAAAGCATTAAACAAAAATACAGAAGTATTAGCAGTAAATGGAAATAAAATAGTTACTGGATTAAGTTCTACTAAAGAAAGTGTTGATAAATTAACACAAGGTGCTAAAGAATTAGGTGCTGGATTAAATACATTAAGTAGCTCTGTTAGTGAATTAAATGCTTATGCTAAAGAATTTAATAAATCAACATTGAAATTAGTTAATGGTGCTAATACATTAAGTGAAGGGTTAAACACATTAAATATAAAAGGTATTAGTAAAATAAGTAGTGTTGCTAATGGTAAATTAAAAACTACTACTAGTAAATTAGAAAAAATGACTCAATTAGCTAAAAATTATAATAGTTTCTCAATGAAAGATAAAAATTCAGATGGATCAACTAAATTTATCATGATAGTTAGTGAATAATTAAGCTTTTTAAGAATTGTAAACTTTACAATTCTTTTTTTATGGGAAACTACTTTTCTTTTTTATACTTTTAAGTTATAATATGTTTTGAAAGGGTGATATTATATGTATAGTATTAATCATGTTATTATGTATACTTATGGTATCACACTTTGTTAAATCCTTTAAAGAAATAACAAGTGTGATTTTTTTAGCATGCAATAAAATTTAAAGGAGAAAATTATGATAGAGATTAATGTAAATAAAATAAATAAAAATTATGGTTTTAATGATGTTTTAAAAGATTTATCATTTAGTATTAAAACTGATGAAAGGGTAGCTTTGATAGGAAGTAATGGGTGTGGTAAAACAACTACACTTAGAATTCTTATGGGACTTGAAATGCCAGATAGTGGAGAAGTTTCCATTAGAAAGGGAGCTACAGTTGGATATTTGACTCAAATACCTCCAAAAGAGAATAGTGATGTTAGTGGAGAAGAAGTATATTTAAGAGGAGTTAAATATTTATTTGATTTGGAAAAAAGAATTAATGATTATGTTTCTTCTATGGAAACAGATATTAAGTCAATAAAGACACTTGATAAAATGCAAGAAGAATATAGAATACTTGGTGGATATGGATTAAAAGAGAAAATTGAGAAGATTAAGAGTGGTTTCAAGTTAAGTGAACATATGTTAAATACTCCATATAATAATTTAAGTGGTGGGGAAAAAACAATAATTAATTTAGCTTCTTTAGTACTTTCTAATCCTGATATATTACTTTTAGATGAGCCTACTAATCATTTAGATATAGATACTTTAGAATGGTTTGAAGATTATTTAAAAACTTATAAGGGATGTGTATTAATAGTTAGTCATGATAGATATTTTTTGGATAGAGTAGTAAATAAAATTATATGTATTGAAAATGGTCATGAAGATATATATTATGGTAATTATAGTTATTATTTAGAAGAAAGTGAAAAGAGATTATTAATAGAATTTCAAAATTATAAAAATCAACAAAAAGAAATTAAAGCATTAAAAGAAGCTATAGCTCGTTATAAAGAATGGGGAGCTAAGAGTGATAATCCAATGTTTTTTAGAAGGGCTCATGCGATTGAAACTAGACTTGAAAAAATGGAAAAGATTGAGAAATCTAAAACTAAATCTGAACTTAAATTAAATTTGAATGTTGAATCAAGAACTTCTAATATAGTGCTATCAATTAAAAATTTAGATTTATCTGTTGGAGATAAAGAACTTTTAGTTAAATCTAATATGGATGTTTATTATAAACAAAGAGTATGTTTGATGGGTAAAAATGGTACTGGTAAAACTACTTTAATTAAAAATATATTAAATAATACACATGATAATATTAAATTGGGTACAAATATTAAAATAGGATATATTCCGCAAGAGATTAGATTTGACAATGATGAGTTGACAGTGTATGAACATTGTAGAAGTTTCTTTGTAGGAGATGAGAGTCAACTTAGAAGTAAATTGCATCAATTTTATTTTGATAGTGAATCAATCGATAAAAAAATTAAAAATATAAGTGGTGGAGAAAAAGTAAGAATTAAATTATTAGAATTAGTTCTTAAAAATGCTAACTTTTTAATATTAGATGAACCTACAAATCATATTGATATAGATACTAAAGAAATATTAGAAGATACGTTACTTAAATTTGAAGGAACAATACTGTTTATTTCACATGATAGATATTTTATTAACAAAATTGCTACAAATATTGTTAGAATAGAAAATAAAAAATTAATATCTTATGAAGGAAATTATGATTCAATAAAAAATAAACAAGTTATTAACACTCAAATTAAACCTGATAAACAAAATATTAACATTAAAGGAAGTAATAGATTAAATGAGTTTATCAAAGATAGTTTAATTGATGAGATAACTATAGGTTGTTCTGGTACTAAAGTATATAAAATAAGAAAGAAGAGTAAAACTTTTTATCTAAAGATTGCTGATCATTTATCACAAGAAAGTATTAGATTAAACTATTTACAAGGAAAGTTATTAGTTCCTGAAGTAGTTTTTTATGAAAAATATAACAATAAATCATATTTACTTACTAAATCATTAATGGGTAAAATGTTATGTGATGATTATTATGATACTCATCAATTAGAGGGAATAGATATTATAGTTGAAGCATTTAATGCTTTATATAATGTTGATTATAGTGATTGTGTTCTTGATTCTACTATTGATAGTATGTTGAAAGAAATAGAAAAGAATCTAAAAAATATAGACGAAAATAGTATTAAAAAAGAAATACTTGATAGATTTCATACTAAAGAAAATATATTTAAATATTTATGTGGTAATAAACCTAAACAAATCATTGGATTTATTCATGGAGATATGAGTTTACCTAATATATATAGTTTTAATGGACATTTTAGTGGACTTTTAGATGTAGGGAATGCTGGAATTGGTGATATTTATTTTGATTTAGTTGTATGTGAAATGTCAATTGAGAGAAACTATGGTAAAGAGTATGTTGATATTTTTTATGATAAGTTAGGCATAGAAAAAGATGAATTTAAAAGTGATTACTATAGAGTACTGTTAAGTTTATAATAAAGTATTTTAATGTTGTTAAAAAGGCTGTATAATTATTACAAGGAGAGTTGATATGAAAAAGAAATTTATTATTTTTTTACTTGCTTTGATTATGCCTTTTGCATTTGTTAGTGCGACTGATGATTTATTAACTAGTATGCCTAATGGAACAGATGATGTTATATCTGAAGATGTTCCTAATGATGAGGTTGCTAAAGAAACTTATAATGGAACTAAATTTAGTGCAGACTTTAATGTTAGTTCAACTGATAATGTAGATGGTATTAATTTTGTTGCTGGAAGTAGTGTAAGTGTAAGTGGACAAAATGAATATGGAGTTTATGCTGGTAGTAATGTTAATATTAAAGGAAATATTTTAAAAGAATTATTTGCTGCGGGAAGTAGTGTTAACATTGGTTCTGAAACTGTTGTTGGAAGAGATAGCTATATTGCTGGTAGTAATGTAAATATGTCTGGTACTTTTAATAGAAATGTATATGTTGGTGCAGGAAGTCTTGTTTTAAGTGATGTAACTATTAATGGAAATTTAAAACTATCAGTTAGTGATATTACAGTTTTAGATAATGTAGTAATTAATGGAACACTAGAATATAATGATAATGCAACAGTTAGCGGAATTGATAAAGCAACTATTAATGAAACTAAAACATATCATGTAGATGTAGATGAAGAAAGTGTTAGTATAACTAGTAAAATTAAATCATCAATATTTTCAATGATATCTTTAATTATAATTGCTTTTGTGATTAATCTATTATTCCCAAAAATTTATAAGTCTTTAGATAAAAAACTTGAAGCTAATGATTTATTAAATAAATCTTTAGTTGGATTTGGAATTTTATGTTTAACTCCAATGGCTGCTATATTTTGTATGGTAACTGGTGTTGGACTTGGTCTTGGATTTATAGTATTAGCTTTATATATAATACTATGTTGTATATCATCATTAACTGTTATGAGTGTTGTTGGTAATAATATTTGGACAAAAGTATTTAAAAAGGAAGAAAATATTTATTTATCTATAGTTATTGGAATTGTAGTATTTAAATTAGTTTATTTAGTTCCTATTATTGGAGGATTGTTATCATTTGCATCTATCTTAATAGGACTTGGATATTCTAAAGAATTAATGTTTCCAAAGAAAAAATAATCAATTAAAAATCTTCAATTATTAGATTGAAGATTTTTTTATCCAATGTTTTCCGTCTATTATTCTTGAAACTAACATGCTACTTGCTGTGTCTCCTACAACGTTTAACATAGTTGCTGGTGGATCTATAATAGTTGCAATTATTGTTAGCATAGGTAGTGCACTAATTGGAAAACCAAGAGATGTTATTATTAACATTTCTGAAATAGTTCCACCACCAATTGGTACAGCTGTTACTAGTAATGTTGCAAGTAATGCAACACCTAAAATTTTTCCTGTGCTGATGTTAGCATTAAATAAATAAATTAAGAACATTATTTTGAATACACTTCCTATGATTGATCCATCTTTATGAAAACTTGTTCCAAGTGGAATAGTGGTGTCTGCTACATCATCTGAAACACCAATATTTTTAGCACAACTTATATTTACAGGTATACTTGCTGCACTAGAACATGTTGCTAATGATGTGATTGTTGCAGGAATAATGTTTCTCCAGTAACTAATAAATCCTTTCTTACCACCTGCACTATAGGCATAAAGTGAATAAACAATAAAGTAATATAATATTGCAACAATAGTATAAACTATAAAAGTCTTACCATATCCGAGTGCTATTTCTCCTCCAAATGTCCCAACTAAAGCTGCAAAATAACATCCTAAACCTATAGGCGCATAATACATAATTAATTTTATAAATGATTGTAATACTTCATTGGCACTAACTAATACTTCTAAGAATTTGTCACCTTTACTTTTACTTAAATTAATACTTATTCCAGTTAAAATAGAAACTACTATTAAAGCTATCATATTGTCTCTTGTTAATAACTTACTAAAATCATTTACTGTGATAGTATCTACGGTTCTTTGTAAGAAATTCACTTCTTCGTTTGATTCTTCAATGCTTGTATCAAGACTTTCTTTAATGTTATCTTGATAATCAACATCTATTAGTTTAACTGACTTTGTGACAAGTACTCCGACTAAAACACTAATTAATGATGTTATTACAAATATTAATAATACTGTACTTAGTATTTTTCCTATTCTTTTTGGTTGTTTCATTTTTCCAATTGATGTTGATAATGTGAGAAATATTAAAGGTACTATAATAATTAATAATAGATTTAGAAATATATCTCCTAATGGACTTAGAATAGTTGCTTTATCTTTAAAAATTAATCCTACTATAGTACCAATGATAATAGAAATAATTAATATTAAAGATGATTTGTAATTTTTTATGAATTTTTTCATTTTGTTTCCTCCTATAGTAATTATATATTTATAAATCTTAAAAATATACTTTTAAGATTCCACAGTATTCCACATGTTTATATGTAAAATATAATATCTTGATATGTATTTTCTTTTAATATAATGTTATACTATTGATATAGTAGGTGAGCTTATGGAAGAAACAAAGAAATTAGATAATGAAAAATTAAGTGAAATTGATCAAAAAAAAGATTCTATTAAAAGATTAGATAATAATATAAGTACAGTAATGAGTCAAAGAAAGGTTGCAGAAGAAGGTATAGAATTGGTGTCTGATATGCAACAAAGATTAAAAAGAGCATTTGCATCAATAGAAGAAGGTGTTACTGACCCAAAAAGTGTACAAGCATATGAAAGTTTAAAATTAGAAGATCTTTCTGTAGCTCGTAAAGAACTTGAAGAATTAGAAAATAGTGTAAATAGTTCTAAAAAACAATTAGATGAATTATATGAAAAAATTGATGCTGAAAAGAAAGAATTAGATAAGTTGTATGCTAAACAATCTAATTCTGAAGATAAAAAAGAAGAATCCGAAAATAAATAAGGACATTTACAATTTAATTATATATTAAAATAAAAAGGCTTCTTAAGTTTAATGCTTAAGAAGCTTTTACTGTCATTCCTGAAAGGTCAACTAAACTAACTTTATAAGTTACTGAATTATCTGTTGGAACTAATTTTTCAAGCCATTCTTGTTGTCTTTTATATAGTCTCCATTTATTAAAGTGGTATGATATTTTTGCTTGGTCATAGTCTTTTATTGGTACTGTATTTCCATATTGGTCAGTATCATAACCAATAATCAATGTTTTATGTGTTTTATAATAAACATAGCTTGTGTAATGAAGATATGCTAATTCTTTGTAAAAATCAATTTTAACAGTATCTGGATCTTCTGGTATTGGTGCTTCTGCAACATATGAATTTAATTCTTGGTTTGCGGAATTAATTGTGTCTGTAAGAGTTGCTGAACCTATTCTTCTATTGTTGTTAGCTACTAAACATTGAGAAAATCTATCTCTTACATTATTCCAAATTTCTGCATCTAATACTTTCCCACTTCCTGTTTCTTTCTTAGATTCTTGTATAAAATTATTAATTGCTTGACTTAAACTAAATGAATCTTCTTTGTCATCTTGTACTGCTGTAACTAAATTACTATTTGCTCCGATTTCACTTCTAATAAGTTTTGACATATTTATCACCCTCTATTATGATTTGATTATACTATATTTTTTAATATATTGTAAATGAATATTTAATTTGTTTACAAAAAATATTAAAAGCACTTGATTATTAAAAAATATTATGATATTCTTTAATAGACATTTGCAAAAAGTTCGCGTTGTTTTTATGTTGTTTAAAATACTTACTCATTATACACTTGATAAAAATAGTGTGTTTTTTTTGCGTAAGAAAGGAGTGAAGAAAAGAAATGTCATTCGTCAATGTTAAACACATAAGTAAAACTTTTAAAGTTGCTAAAAGAAGAAGTGGTATGAAAGCAACTTTAAAATCTTTCTTTAAAAGAAATTATATCTATGTAGAAGCCATCAAAGATATATCATTTCAAATAGAGAAAGGTGAAATTGTTGGTTACATTGGACCTAATGGTGCTGGGAAAAGTACTACAATAAAAATCTTAAGTGGAATATTATTACCAGATAGTGGAGAAGTCAAAGTAGATGGTTTAGTTCCATATAAAGATAGAGAAAAATATGTTTCTAATATTGGAGTAGTATTTGGACAAAGAAGCCAATTATGGTGGGATATACCTGCTGAAGATACGTTTGACTTGTTAAGAGATATCTATAAATTAGATAATGAAGAGTACCAAAAAACTAAAAATGAATTGGTCAAACTATTAAATATTGAAAATATTATGCAAATACCAGTTAGGCAACTTAGTTTAGGTCAAAGGATGCGCTGTGAAATTGCTGCTTCGTTAATTCATAATCCATCCATATTATTTCTAGATGAACCTACTATAGGTTTAGATGCTGTATCAAAAGAAATAGTAAGAGATTTTATTAAGAAATTAAATAAGGAAAAGAAAACTACAGTAATTTTAACAACTCATGATATGAGTGATATTGAAGCTCTTGCAAAAAGAATTATATTAATTGGAAAAGGTGAAATTCTTTATGACGGATCACTTAATAATTTAAAAAATAAATACGGAAGCAATAAAAAAATAATAGTTAAAACTAAAAATAGAATAAAAACTATTCATAAAAAAGGAATAATTTCTTATAAAAAAGAAGATGGTTTTTATACATTTGTTGTTGATGTTGATAAGTTAAGTATATCTGACTTTTTAAGTTATTTATCTTCTAAAATTAGTATAGATGATGTAGAAATTCAAAATGATAATATAGATAATATTATTGTTAAATTATATAAGGATTTTGAGATTTGAAAACCTATTTGTCTTTATTTAAAATAAAAATAGCTTCTGCTTTACAATATAGGGCTGCGGCTATTGCTGGAGTTTCTACTCAAGTATTTTTTGGCTTAGTATTTATAATGGTATATCTTGCTTTTTATGAATCTAATGATACTAGTAATGCACCTATGAATATACAAGCATTAATAAATTATATATGGTTAAACCAAGCTTTTTATTCGTTAACTTATATTTGGATAAAAGATAAAGATTTAATATCTATGATAAAGAATGGCAATATTGCATATGAATTATGTAGACCTATAAACTTTTATTTTAAATGGTATTCTACTATGTATGCGAATAGAATAGCTAATGTTACTTTAAGATTTGGTTTATGTGTTTTAATAGCATTTATATTACCAAGTCCATATCATTTAACGTTACCTATTAGTTTAAGTGCATTTATATTATTCATTTTTGGATTAATTTTATCTAGTTTGATAGTTACATCTATTGCAATAATATATCATTTAGTTGTTTTCTTTACTTTAGATGAGAAAGGTATTATGACATTTTTAATGGTTTTTGGAGAAATATTTTCTGGAGGAACTGTACCAATATCATTCTTTCCAAAAGCATTACAATTGGTAGCTAATATATTACCATTTAGATATGTTTGTGATTTACCATTTAGAATATATTCTGGTGATATAACAGTTAATGCTGCTATACCTGATTTATTATTAGGAGTAGTATGGTTTATAGTATTAGTTATATTTGGATATTTATTATCTAAAAAAGCATTAAAAAATGCATGTGTACAAGGTGGTTAATATGAAGTTATATATAGAATCACTAAAAATGCATTTTAAATCTATTTTAGAATACAAAGCATCATTTATAATTTCATTTATTTCACAATTTTTAATATTTTTCTCATACTATTTTATAATATTAGCGTTATTTAATAAATTTGATAATATTAAAGGTTTTAGTGTTTATGAAGTATTATTAACATTTTCTATTATTCAATTTGGATATTCTTTTAATGAAGTATTTGCAAGAGGAGTAGATAGATTTGATGATTTAATAGTTGATGGTAGTTTTGATAGATTGTTATTAAGACCTAGAAGTATTATTTTACAAGTATTATGTTCTCAAGTTGAGTTGGTTAAATTATCTAGATTATTACAAGCTGTGATTATATTTTTTATAGCTATATCTCATTTAGATATAGAATTTAGTGTTTTAAAAGTTATTTGCTTAATATTAATGATTATTAGTTCAATAGCTATATTTTTCTCTGTATTTCTAACTATGGCTTCTTATTGCTTTTTTACTGTTCAAGCATTAGAGGTTAGAAATTTATTTACTGATGGTGGTAAACATATGGCTCAATATCCTATGGGAATATTTAGAAGGGGAATAATGTTATTTTTTACATTTATTATTCCATATGCTTTTGTTAATTATTATCCTTTATTATTCTTTTTAGGAAGAAGTGATAATTTATTTTATTGTTTTAGTCCTTTAATAGTTTTACTTTATTTGATACCTGCATTTTTAATATTTAGATTTGGAATGAAGAAATATACTAGTGTAGGTAGTTAAGAGGCTTATGCCTCTTTTTTTCTGCTTTAAAATAAGATATAATTTAATTATGAGAAAAAATTATATTAAAATGAATGATAATCATTATTTATCATTAGGAAATTTTATAAAGATAGTTAAAGAAGTATCATCTAATTCTAATGCTTCACAAATAGAGATATTTTCTAGTATATTTGGTATTAATGATATAAATACTACTACTGTTAATAATTATTGCATTGGTATTAGAGCTATAGGACTTGAATATAAAAAGATATTTAATGATATATATGAAGAAAATGGAATAGATTTAATTAAAATAGTTTTATCTATAATGAGTATTCTTGATAATAAAGTTTATGTATTTGATGAAAATTCAGTTGACTTAATTAATTCTAATAAGAATATTGATAAAGTTATTAATGAGTTATTAACTATTGCTTCTGATGATGAAAATATTAGTAAACAATTTATTAACAGTTTAAATGATAAAGATAATTATAATAAATTTATTTGTATGTTGAGATATACGATTATTGAAAATAAACAACCTATTTATACACAAGATATTAACATTAAAATTAATAAGAAGGAACTTGATGATTATTTAAAAGTTAAATTATATTATGGTCAAAGTTATATTAGTTCATTGATATATTTAGCTAAACAAAATAATATGTATGCTTGTGCTGAGCTTGGCTCTTTAGAGTATGATGGATTAGTTAGTGGTGAGGTTAATTATAATGCTTCTTTTGATTATTATATGTCTGCGGCTAAAAAAGATCATCCTAAAGCTTGTTGGATGATTGCTAATATGATACTAAATAAAAGAGTTGAATATGATTTTGATATTATGTGGAAATATTTAAATAAATCTATTTCTTTAGGTAGTGCTGCTGGATATAATACACTAGGGCTATGTTATTTGAGAGGAATTACTCCATCAAAAGAGATAGATATAAAAAAGGCTCGTCATTATTTTGAATTAGCTAGTGATATGGGATATGTATTTGCTTTTAATAATCTTGGAAAAATATATGAGAAAGATGATATTAATGAAGCAATAAAATATTATAAAATAGCTGCTGATATGGGAGATAGTTGGGCATTAAATAAAGTAGGTGAATACTATAGAAAGAATGGTAACTTTAGTCTTGCATTCATGTATTATTCAAAAGCTATTGAATGTCCACTTAGTGAAAGAAATAAATATGCATATTATAATTTAGCAAAATATTATTATGAAAATGGATGTAAGGAATTAAATATTTCTAAAGACTTAGAGAAAGCACATGAATACCTAGAAATATTTAATCAATAATTAAACTATAGAGAAGAGTAATTTCTTCCTTTTTAAATTAATTAATGTTATAATTTTTATATGAAGAAAATAAAAAAATATTATATATTAATTCTTATGTTTGTGTATATTTTTTTGGAAGAAATATTATTTTCATTATTTACATATAAAAATATCACAATTGAAATATTTTTATTTAGTTTATTATATTCATATGTATTTTACATTATATATTTAATTACTAATAAGAAATATACACTATATTTTATAAATGCTTTTGTACTTTTGATTTTTTTGTCAAATTATTTGTATTATGTAAATTATTTATCTTTTATAAAAACAGATGTTTTCCTTAAATCATTTAATGTAATATATTTTTCAGATAATATTTTAGAGTTAATTAAGAATAATTTTATATATTTAATACTACTTATAATTCCTTTTATGTTCGTGGACTATTTAATATATAAATGTGACTATAAGAGTAAATTTAGTTACAAGAAAGTTTTAATTATATTATTATTATATTTTATACCAATAATGTCTATTTTGATATTTGATTCTAATGACATATATTCTAAAAAAAATTTGTATTTTAATATTAACTTTGCTGATAAAAATTTAAGTTCTTTTGGACTTTTAACATCAGTTAGATTAGATGTAGGAAGATATATATTTGGTTTTAAAGATAAGAATGGTAATATAGTAGTAAATAAAAATAATTATTCTATAAGTGAGTATAATATTACTGAACTTAGATATAAATATAGTGATAATTCTGACATTAATGAAATAAATGAATATATTAAGAATGTTGAACCTACTAAAAAAAATATATATACAGGAATATTAAAAGATAAAAATCTAATATTTATATTAGCAGAATCATTTAATTCTGTAGCAATTAATAAAGAAATTACTCCTAATTTGTATAAATTATTTAGTGAAGGTTTTACTTTTGACAATTTCTATAATCCTTTGTATCCAGTTAGTACTGCTGATGGACAATATTTAAGTGATATTTCATTGTTTCCATCCGATATGGTTCATAGTTTAGAAAATTGTAATAGTAACTATTACCCTTATTCTTTAGGTAATGTTTTTAAGAAAATAAATTATAATACTTTTAGTTACCATAATTATAAATATGATTATTATAGTAGAGATAAGTATTACTCTAATATGGGATTTGATGTTTATAAGGGAATAGGTAATGGCTTATCAATGGAAGATACTAGAAGTGATTATGATATGGTTAAGTCTAGTATAAGTGAATATATTGATAAAGATAGATTTTTAACTTATTATTTAACTATGTCTGGTCATGCTCCATATAATAAGGACAATAATTTGTCTGTTAAAAATTTGAAATTATTAGAAAAGTATGATTATAGTGATAATGTTAAATATTATTTATCTACTCAAATAGAACTTGATAAAATGATTGGGTTATTATTTGAAGAATTAGATAAGTTTAATAAATTAGATGATACTGTTATTGTTTTAATTCCAGATCATGTTCCTTATGGTCTTACACTTGAAAAAATGAATGAAATATCTGATATAAAAAGAGACAATGAATTTGAAAAATATAGATCTAGTTTGGTTATATATAATCAAAATATAAATAAATATAAAAATAATGATAATTATTGTTCTAATATTGATATTTTACCAACTTTATTAAATTTATTTGGAGTAGAGTATGATTCTAGATTATTTATGGGTAAAGATATATTGTCTAATAGTGATGGAATGATTGTTTTTGGAAATAGAAATATAGTAACTAAAGATTATAAGTATTCAAATATGAAGGATATTATATATGGTGAAATTGATGAAACTGAAATAAATAAATTAAAAAATGATATATATATGAAATATAGAATTTCTAGATTGATGTTAGAGAATGATTATTATAATTATTTATTTAATGATTGATTTGATTACAAAATAATTATATTATTGATAATAGAGAGGTGAATGATGAAAAAGAAAGGTTTTACATTAGTTGAATTATTGGCTGTAATAGCAATACTATCAATTTTGGTTATAATTGCATTACCTAATATAGTTGGTATGTTTACAAAAGCTAAAAAAGATTTATTTTTGACAGAAGTTAAGACATTATATAAGGAAAGTGCTAATAAATTTATTAGTAATAGTATGAGTGGATCAGGTTCACAAAATATCTATTGTAAAAGTGCATCTGATGATATTAGTCCTATTGATGTTACAACAAGTGATGTGTATTATTATATTGAAAAAGATAGTTCTGGAGTAACTAAAAAAATTGTTGTGTGGAATGGTCAAGGTTTTGTTTCAAAACAAGTAGGAGAAAAAGTTAATCTTAATGATATTACTATAGACTCATTAGAAGAAATGGATACTAGTGATGTAACTTGTGATAATGTTTTAACTAAATTGAATGTTATTCCAAAATTAAGTAAAAGTTATACAGTTGTTGCTTCTTCTGGTATTGTATCATCTTATATTGGAATTAATGCATTTATTAATGATTCAAGTTCAAATCCTGATTTTAATAAAGTAAAATATGTTATATATAGAAAAATAAAAAGATCAAATAGTAAAGAAACAGATACAGAATTTAAAAAAATATATGAAGTTGTGCAAACGAATAAATCAGAAGATTTTTCTTTAGAATATGATGATAAGGATACTGATTCTTCTGATGATGTTGAATATAGGGTTGAAGTGTATACAGATAGTGGCATTAAAATTGGTGAAATATCTACAACATATATATATTGTTTTGTTGCTGGTACTAAAGTTAAAACAGAAAGTGGTTTTAAGAACATTGAGGATATAAAAGTAGGAAAAAAAGTATATTCATATAATTTAGAAAATAATGAGTTAGAATTAAAGACTGTAACGCATTTAATTAAAAGTTCTACTATTGATACATATAAAATGACAATAGGTGGTAAAACAGTTGAAATGTCACCTAAACATCAAATATATATTGTTGATAAGGGATGGGTAAGAGCTTATGATGTGAAAGTAGGTGATTTAATGTTATCTTCAAATAATGAGAAAATTGAAATAACAAATATAGAATATAAAAAATATGATGAGCCAATTAATACTTACAATTTAACAGTAGATGGTAATAGTAATTATTTTGTTACTGATATACAAGTTTTAGTACATAATTTACCATCCTTAAACATATTAGAAAGAGAAAAGTAAAAATTACTTTTCTCTTTTTGTGTACTTTTATATTTCTATGTGAATAGTTGTGTTTTTATATTTTAAATCAAATGTTTTAGTGTCTTTTGGTACTTCAAATGTAAAGTTACCTTGTACTTTAGTGTTTGGTTCAATTACTTTGTTGATGTGACTATCTATGTCATCAAACCATGTAACATTATTTTGAACAACTCCATCTACAATACAACTGATTTCACTATCAAAAATAAATATTTCTTCTTTATCTAGATTTTCTAAAAGAATATGAAATGTATAGAATGTATATCCTTCTTTTGGATCTTTAAACATTAATTCATTTCTTTCTTTTACATCATCACATTTTATTGTATATTTTGAAGAAGTTGCTTCTTCGTTAAATTTAACTGTGATAGGATTTTCATTATCTTTCTTATTAATGTTTGATGGATTAAGTTTATGCATATTGATAGTCGTATAAATTATTAATCCTATTGAAAGAAAAATTATTATTGCTGATATAACTTTAACAATAATTGCAAATTTGCTTGTATGAATTAGTGTGTCTTTTACAACATTTTTAAGTTCTATATTTGCTTCTTTATTCTTTAAATCTAAATCTTTTTCTTTTTCAAATATTTCTTTTAGTTTTATATAATCTTTATTATTTTTATATGGGGCTTTACAGTTTGGACATTTTGAATCTTTATCTATGTTTATGCTTGACCCACAATGTTCACATATTATTTTCATTAAATACTCCTATAAATTTTTAACTAATTCTTTGAATTCTGTTCCTCTATCTTCAAAACATTTATATTGATCCCAAGATGCACTACCTGGACTTAATAATATAACATCTCCTTTAGAACTATGTTCATTTGCTAAAGCAACTGCTTCTTTTAAATTTTCTACTACAAATGTTTCAATATTTAGTGAATCCATTTCTTCTTTTATTCTGTTTTTATTTTCTCCAAAACATATAACTAGCTTTGTATTTTTTAGATAATCTTTTAAATCTAAGAAGTTTTGGTGTCTTTCTAATCCACCTAAAAGTAAAACAGTTGGTTTATTGAAAGCTGATAATGCTATTTGAGTTGATGTTATATTAGTTGCTTTAGAATCGTTATAAAATTCTTTTCCATTTAGAGTTCTTACATATTCTATTCTGTGTTCTACACTTGTAAATTCTTTTAGTGTTTTTACTATTGTGTCATTATCAATATTTAATTCTTTTGATACCATAATTGCACACATAACATTTTCATAATTGTGTGCTCCTTGTAATTTTAAATCATGAACATTAATAATTTTCTCATCATAATAATAAATATCATCATCTTTTAAATAGCAGCCATCAATAATTTCTTTACTAGAAAAATATTTTTTTGTACTTTTTATATCTTTTGTTATTCTGTATGCATCTTCATTACTATAGTTGATTATTGCTATGTTCTTTTTAGTGTGATTTTGAAACATTCTTAATTTTGTTTCATTATAATATTCTCGTGTTTTAAACATATCTAAGTGTGCTTCGAAAATATTTGTTAATACTGCAATATCTGGATTAAAATCGTAGAAATCATGTAATTGTGGTACGCCAATTTCCATAATTAAGTAATCATTTTCTTTAATATTTTCTATTACTTCACATAATGGAAATCCTATATTACCAGCTAAATGTGTTCTTCCTGGGAATGCATGAGAAACTATATCATATATAATAGATGTTGTAGTTGTTTTACCGTTAGTACCAGTTATTGCTACTAATTTAACACCTTTTGGTAATAAGTGATAAGCCATTTCAATTTCATTTATAACTTTAATATTGTGTTCTTCAGCATATTTTAAATATTTATGATCAAATTTTATTCCTGGATTTTTAATTAAATAATCGAATGATTCATCGAATATGTCATCTGGATGACTACCCAATATTACTTTTACTCCAAGATCTTCTAATTCTTTAATATGATCTTTATCTTGATTTTCATTTTTGTCATTTAATACAATTTCACAACCATGATGAGCAAGTACTCTAGCAGCTTGATATCCACTTCTTGCCATACCTAGTATGAATATTTTTTTATTATCAAACATATTACACCTCTTAATTAATTATACAACATAAATTGTCTAAATTGATAAATATATACACATTTTTACAAACTTACAATAAAAAAGTAACTATTTCGTAGCTACTTGTTTTCAATTTTTTGAATAAAGTCTTCAAATCTTCTTCTAATTTCTTTATGAAATTCTGGAGATGCTTTAAATATTCTTTTAGAGAAGTAATTTTTATAAAACATCTTTTTAATTTTATCTTTTATTTCACTTGTATTATCTAAATTCTTATATTTGATAGAAAGATTTTTAATTTTAAATATTGTATTAAATGATATTATAGAGTCTATTATGAATATAGTTATTAATGTGTAGAATAAAATATTTATTGTTTTGATACTTAATGCTGAATATATTTTAAAGAAGAATGGATTCATAAATTTTATTAATAAAAATCCTAATACTCCGAATGCTAAGCAATTACTTAGACATATTCTTCCGTTTAAATTAAATTTATGTTTTGAATAATCCCACCATCTAGCATGAAACATTTTTTCCATAATATAACTAGTTGCGTATTCTCCAATACTACATACGATTATACATAGTAGAAATAATAATATATTAGATTTAACATTATTTAATAATAAAATCATAGCAATAGAACAGTAACCATATATAGGACAATATGGGCCTATTAAAAAGCCTCTATTAACAAATTTCTTTGTATCTGGATAAGTAACAATTACTTCCATAATCCATCCTAAACATGAATATGTTAAAAATAATAAAAAGTATATTTGAAAATTATGCATTTTTTACCTTCTTTCTTTTAAAACCTAAATATTTTGGTAATGATTTTGGATGTTTTAGTACCTTTAGTGAACATTTTTTATCTATTAAAGTTACTACCCATGTTTCTTTATATTTAGGTAATTTTATATTTAATGGAAACATATGTTTTAAGATTATATCTTCAATTTTTTTGTTCATAAGATGTGGGAAAACTTGTCTTGAATTGTTTAATGCTTCTCTTGCGTGAATAAATCCATGCATTTTGAAAAAACTTTTTTTGGTATATGATTCTTGCCATGGATTATAATAAAAATCATGTAGTAAAGCACCTATTGAAATATCTTTACAGTTTAAATTATGTTTTTTAGCATATAAATATGAATTATAAGCTACTTCTAAAGAATGATCATATACACTTTCATTTTCATGATGCATATATTTCTTTCTTTTTATAAATTCTTTATTGTTTAAAATCTCATTTACATAATCTAAAAACTCTTTATCGTATGTCATATTTTCTCCTTATTGACACTTTATAAGTATATCAAATTTAAACTAATATTAAAATACTTTATTTTTGTGATAAAATATATTTATTAAGGAGATATTATGGAAAATAAAAAATCAATAGTATATTTTAGTAGTAATATTAGTGGTGAAGAGTTAGAAAAGATAGTTGAAAAGCTTGATTTTAAACCTACTGGTAAAGTTGCTATTAAGGTACATAGTGGTGAAAAGGGAAATCAAAATTTTATTAAGCCAGAGTTTTATAAGAAATTAGTTAATCATTATGATGGTACTATTGTTGAATGTAATACTGCTTATGGTGGTGAAAGAAATACCAGTAAAAAACATACAAAGTTATTAGAAGAAAATGGTTGGTCTAAATTATATAATGTAGATTTGCTTGATAAGGATGAAGAGAAAGAATTAGAAATACCTAATGGAAAGAAAATAAAGAAAAACTTTGTAGGAGCTAATATGTTTAATTATGGCTCTATGATAGTTGTTTCTCATTTTAAAGGTCATCCAATGGCTGGATATGGAGGAGCATTAAAAAATATTTCTATAGGTCTTGCTTCTAGTCATGGAAAAGCATATATTCATGGAGTAGGTAAACCTGAAGAACTATGGACTGCTGATCATGTTTCATTCTTAGAATCAATTGCTGATGCGGCTAGTAGTGTGGCAAGTCATTTTAAAGATAAGATTGTATATGTTAATATAATGAAAAATATGTCAGTTGATTGTGATTGTTGTGCTGTTGCTGAAGATCCTTGTATGAAAGATATTGGAATTTTAGCATCAACTGATCCAGTTGCTCTTGACAAAGCATGTCTTGATTTAATATATTCTTCTGATGATCCAGGAAAAGATCATTTAATAGAAAGAATTGAATCAAGAAATGGTATTCATACTACATTATCTGCTGAAAGTTTAGGTGTGGGTACTACAAATTATGAACTAATAAAAATAGATTAAGTAGGTTTTATAAAAAGGGGAAATTATTATGAGTAATTCGTTAACTTATGTTTTTGGACATAAAAATCCAGATACAGATTCTGTTTGTGCTGCAATAGCATTATCATATTTAAAAAATCAATTAGGTTATAATACTAAACCAGCTGTTTTAGGAGATATTAATCCTGAAACTAGATATGCTTTAGATTATTTCGGTTTTAAAACACCATATCATTTGAATGATGTTAAATTGCAAATTAAAGATGTTAATTATCATAGAGATTGTTTTATTGATAAGAATTTATCTATTAAGGATGCTTTTGATTATATGAATAAATATTCATTAACAGGTATTCCTGTGGTAGAAAATAAGAATAAGTATTTTGGATATGTTTCATTAAAAGAAATAGCAAGAACTATTATAAATGGTGATTATCATAAAATAGATACTTCTTATGGAAATATTATTAATGTTTTAAGAGGAGAAAAAGTATTAAAATTTGATAAGGAAATTAATGGTATTGTTTTAGCTGCGACTTTTGCTAAAGAAACTTTTTTAGAAAAAGCTAATCTTAGTGAAAATAATATATTAATAGTTGGTGATAGAAAAACTATTCTTGAATATGCGATTGATAGTAAAGTTAAACTTATTATTTTAGTAGGTAATTTAGAATTATCTCATGATGTATTAAATAAAGCTAAAAAGAATAAAGTTAATATTATTTCTACACCTATGACTGCTTATGAAGTAAGTAAGATTATTTCTCTTTCTAATTATATTAAGAATTTTATTAGAGTAGAGAATGCTGTTACTTTTAGTGAGATAGATTATTTGTCTGATTTTTTAGATAAAAGTAGAAATTTAAAACATACTAATTATCTAATTGTAACAAGTAAGAATGAGTGTAAAGGATTATTAACTTTAACTGATGTTAATGAAGTTGATAGAAAGAAAGTAATATTAGTTGATCATAATAATTTTTCTCAAAGTGTTGATGGTTTAGATGAAGCTGAAATAGTTGAAGTGGTTGACCATCATAATATAGGTGATATTAATACTAAAAAACCTATAAATTTTAGAAATTCTTATTGTGGAAGTGTTAATACTATTATTTATGATTTATATAAAGAAAATGATATTAATATTCCTAGTGATATAGCTGGTTTAATGGCTTCAGCTATAATATCTGATACTATATTACTAACTTCTCCAACTACTACTTTGAGAGATAGTGATGCCTTAATTAATTTATCTAAAATAGCTAAAATTAATTATAAAGAGTATGGAATGGATATGTTAAAACATGGTATGAGTATTAAAGGATTAAGTAATGAACAACTTTTACACAAAGATTTTAAAACTTATAAAATGAATGATTATTTGATTGGAATAGGTCAAATATTAACAACTGATTTTAATCTTCTTAAAAAGAAAATGAGTAATTTAATATCATATTTAGATATAGAGGCTACTGAAAAGAATTTTAAGGTATTAACATTATTTGTTTGTGATATATTTGAGAATAAATCTTATTGTATTTATAATACTTCTTCTAGTGATATTATTAAGTCTAGTTTTAAGTTAGATGAAGTATATGAAGGAGTAAGTATTGATGGAGTATTATCTAGAAAGATGCAGATAGTTCCATATATTATGGATACTTTAGATAAATAAAAAGAATTAGATGCTAATTCTTTTTAGTTTGTGTATAAAATGTCTAAATCAACATCAGTATTTATTCCATTAACTTTTCCTTGATTGCTGAATTGCCATAATAAATATTCTTTATCATAATTAGTTTGTTTTGTATAGTGTGCTAACCATGTAGGATATTTATTTAGGTTCCATATATTTTCTAAGTAATATTTACTACTGTAAATCATACCAGTATATCCATTATCATTTATCTCTTTTATGAATGATTCAGCAATATCATTAATATCAGTTAAACTTACATTATAACTATTAAATTTTGACCAATCTTCCCAGTCAAATGCTATTGGTAAATCAAGTTTTTCTCCATTTAATTCATTTATAATCCATTTTGCTTGTTCAATAGATTCTTTAGTGTTTTTAGCGTATGAATAAAAATATAAGCCTATTTTTAGATTTGCTTCTTTAGCACCACTAATATATTCTTTAAATCTTTTGTCTAATATTAATTCATTATTCTTATGACCAAAACCAATTCGTATTATTACAAATTCTACTCCTGATTCTTTTACTTTTTTAAAATCTATTTGATCTTGCCATGCTGAAATATCTATTCCTATCATATTATTATCTTTTTTATATGTTTTGATAGCATCTTCCATTTTTAATTTTTGTTTATTTAAGTTGTTATTTTTGTTATTATTCTTTGGCTTGTCTTTTACATAAAGTGTAAAATCTTTAATTGTTTTGTTATTTGAAGAGTCTATTGCAATATACTTTAATTTGTATGTTCCATTTTTATTAATATCATAAGCTCCTTCTATGTAACAGTTAGGTTTTTTATCATAATTGTCTGCACATATTGCTTTATTTACTAAGTCAGTATTACTTCCATTATAAACTAAATAAGAAGAATTTATTAATACAAGCGGATTAACGTTATCAACTATATTATAAGTATATTTTAAAGTACTGTTTTTTCCTTTTGTATTTTTATATTTGATTGTATAATTATTTTTACCTAATGTTCTTGTATTTAGTTTATCATTTGAAATTAGATTACATTCTTGATTAACAATATCTTTTAGATAAATATCATCATTATAATTAAATGAGTTATCTTCTATTGATATAGTACAGTCATTTGATATTGGTTCATTTGATTCAACTGTTCTATGATTCTTTTTTATTGTTAAAATAATCATTATAATCAAAATAATAAATAAAAAACTTGCTATTAAAATTCTTTTTTTCATATAACAAGTTTATCATATTTTTAATAAATAATAACTAATTTTGATTAAAATCTATTAATAATTCATGAATTAATTCTTCTTGATTACCTAAGTCAACATCTTCAATTCTATCAACTCTACATTTTTCACATGTTATGATAGCATTTACTTTATCAATTGAATCTTCTAAGTCATCATTAACAACTACATAGTTATATTTTGATACTTCATTTATTTCTTTATATGCTGTTTTAAATCTTTCAACTAGTTGTTCTTTTGTTTCTGTTTTTCTTGCGACTAATCTATCTTTTAGTATTTTCATTGATGGTGGCATTATAAAAATGAATACTGCATCTTTTCTTTTTTCATTTACTTTTCTTGCTCCTTCAATGTCTATTTCTAATATTACATCTATTCCTTTATTTAACATTTTATCAACATATGATTCTGGTGTTCCATAATATTTGCCAGGATATACTTCTGCATATTCTAAGTATTTATCATTTTTGATGTTGTCTTCAAATTCTTCTTGTGAAATAAAATTATAGTCAATTCCATTTACTTCTTTTCCTCTTGGATTTCTAGTGGTATCTGATATAGACATAACTATATTATCTCTTTTGTTTAATATAGCTTCATCTATAGTACTTTTACCACATCCAGATGGACCTGATACTATTACAAGTAAACCTTGTTCTTTTTTTTTAATCATAACGTACCTCTTTTTAATTATATTAACATTTAAAATTATTATTATCAATGTATAATTTCTTTAATTTTGAAAATAATATTATTGGTGAATAAATATGAATGAAAACAATGAATTATTATTACATTTAGCAAAGAATGCGGAAATGGGTGTTAGTAGTACAACTAAACTTTTAAATACTTTAAAAAATAAAGAAAATAAGATTAAGCCTTTACTTGAAAATGAATTAAAAGAGTATGAATATTTTAAAAAGAAAACTGAAAAATTATTAAAGAAAAATAAAGTTGATGTACCTAGTACTAATATATTTGCTAAGATTAGTAGTGATTTAGGCATTAAAATGGAAACTATTAAAGATAATAGTGACAGTGCGATTGGTAGTATGTTAATTGAAGGAATGACAATGGGTATTACGTCTATTACATCAAAAATTAAAGTATATCAAGAGAGTACTCAAAAAAATATACTTAAATTAGCTAAAGAATATGTGAAATTTCAAGAAAAAGAAATAGATAAAATTAAAACTTTTATGTAAAAAATAAAAGTTTTTTTATTGTTTAATGTATTAATATGATATAATGTGGGTAGTAATTATAATATTGAAAAGAGTAAAATGGTGTTTTATGAAAAAAATTAAATATTTATTTTTTATATTAATATGTTATACAATGATGAGTGGTTTTGTACATGAGAATGTATATTTAACTGTTAATGATGATAGAAGTGTTAATTTTTCGGCTGAAACTTTGGTTTCAAATAAAGTTGAATTTGATGTTGAACAATATTTTTCTAGTGTAAATATTACTAAAAAGGGTTATACAAGAGAGAATTTAAATCAAGGACCTGATTATAAAGGGGTAAAGTTTTCTAAAAAATTTAATTCTATAGATGATTTATCAAATAGAGTTAGTAGTGATGTGCCTATTTCTATAGAAGAATATTTATTAAGTGGTTTTGATGAAAAGTTGTTATTCAGTAAAGAAGAAAACTTTTTAAACAATACATATAAAGCTGATTATAAGTTTTCTGTTTATGATTTAGTTAGAAATATAAGAAAAGCTATTACTGCCGCTAGTACTGTTTCTAATGTTTTAGGAGGCACTACTAATAATGATGGAACAACCATACCATCTACTGATACAACTACACCTACACAAGGCAAGGATATTAGTAAATTATTAGATGAATTAGAAAAAGAATTTAGTTTTAAGTTTATTGTTACTTTACCTAATAAAGTTATTGAAAGTAATGCTGATGAAGTAAGTATGGATAAAAGAACATTAACTTGGGATATATCTGATATAAATTATACAAAAAATATTAAATTTACCTTTGATCTTGAAAATAAAAAGAATCATTTACTAATGACTTTTGGAATGGGTGCTTGTGTATTAATAGTAATAACTATAATAGTATTTATAATAATTGCTATTAAGAAACATAAAGAAAGAAAGGCTGATAGTGTTCCAATTCATACTGATTATGATCCGAGCATAGAAGAATTAATTAAAGAAGAAAATAAAAATAAATTAGAGATAGTTGAAGTTGATCAAACACCTGAAGTTGCTCAAGTTGAAAATAATGTTAGAACAGAAGAAACAGAAATCAAGTTACAAGAAGAACAAACTGTTTTAAAAAATCAGCCAGTTGAAAAGAAAAGAATGTTTATTGATGATAATCAATTTAAAGAAAAATTTCAAATGGATGAAAGTGTATCTAAAGATGAAGTTTATGTAGATACACCTGATGTAGATGATAAATTGTGATATTTAATATCACTTTTTGTTTGCTTTACGTGGTAAGTTCTAGAGATTTAAAAAAAGTGTAAAATTTTTTTAAAAAAAGTTTTTATTTTGATATAATGATAATGAGGTGAGTAATATTTATGGATAAAATTTTATCTAATGCATTAAAAAAAGAGACAAGAAGACAACAAAATAATATAGAGTTAATTGCTAGTGAGAATTATGTATCTAAAGATATATTAAAATTACAAGGCAGTATTTTGACTAATAAGTATGCTGAAGGATATTCAGGAAAGAGATATTATGGTGGATGTGAATATATTGATATATTTGAAACTAAAGCTATAGAATATGCTTGTGAATTATTTGGAGCTAAATATGCTAATGTTCAACCACATAGTGGAAGTTCTGCTAATATGGCTGTTTATAGAGCATTATTAAATCACGGGGATAAAGTACTTGGTATGTCTTTAAATCAAGGTGGACATTTAACTCATGGTAGTAAAGTTAATTTTAGTGGAATGGATTATGAGGTTATTGGTTATGAATTAGATCCTGAAACTGAAGAATTAGATTATAAAAAAATAGAAGAATTAGCTTTAGAAATTAAACCTAAAATGATTATTGCTGGAGCTAGTGCTTATCCTAGAAAAATAGATTTTAAGAAATTTAGAGAGATAGCTGATAGTGTTGGAGCTTATTTAATGGTTGATATGGCACATATTGCTGGATTAGTTGCTGCTGGTTTACATATGAATCCAGTTCCTTATGCTGATGTTGTAACAACAACTACTCATAAAACATTAAGAGGCCCTCGTGGTGGATTAATTCTTACTAATGATGAAGAAATAATTAAAAAAATTAATAAAGTAATTTTCCCTGGAATTCAAGGCGGACCATTAATGCATGTTATAGCAGCAAAGGCTCAATGTTTCTATGAAGCATTACAAGATGATTTTAAAGTATATGCTAAACATATTATAGAGAATGCTAGTGCTATGGCTAATGAATTTAAGAAACAAGGAGTTAGAATTATTTCTGGTGGAACAGATAATCACTTAATGCTAATAGATGTTAAAAGTAGTTTTGGTATTACTGGTGATATTGCTGAGGAAACACTTGATAGTATTTGTATTACAGTAAATAAGAATTCTATTCCAAATGATGATGAAAAGCCTAGTAAAACTAGTGGTTTAAGAATAGGTACGCCTGCTATGACAACTAGAGGATTAAATGAAAAAGATTTTATTTATATAGCAGATATTATTGTTGAAGCTTTAAAAAATTATGATAATAAAAGCGTATTAAAAGAGTTAAAAAAAGAAGTACTTGAAATTACTTCTAAATATCCAACTAAAAATATTAAATAGTTGATACGTCAATCCATGAAATGTAGTTAGAATATTGTTCTAACTCTTTTATTTTGAGTTCGATTGCGCTATTTGTACTTCCACATGCTGGGAATACTGTTTCAAATCTTTTTAGTGATTCATCTAAATAAACATCAATTCCATCATTAATAGCAAAAGGACAAACTCCTCCGACTGGATGACCAATAATTGTTTCAACTTCATCAAATCCTAACATATGTGCTTTTTCATGAAAGAATGCTTTATATTTTGAATTACTTATTTTAGCATCTCCGGCTAACACTATTAATATTATTCTATCTTTTAGTCTAAATGACATTGTTTTAGCTATTCTTTTACCTTCAGTATTTAATGCTTTAGCAGCTTGTTCTACAGTTGCACTACTAACATCAAATTCTTTAATTCTATTATCCATATTATATTTTTTAAAATATTCTTTAACTTTATCTATTGCCATTATTTTCTATCTCTCAATGTTGTAAAAATATATAGTCCAACAAATGCAAATATTATTCCTATCATATATCCACTTGTTAAAAAATTAAATATTTTTGCAAATCCTTTTATATTTTTTGTTTCTTTTCCAATTATTTGATTACCTGTTATTTTAAAATCTTCATTTATACTATTAATATTATCTTGTATGATATATTCTCCTTTTGGAGTATCTTTTATGAAACCAATTCTATATCCTCCATTTGAATTGAATAATACTATGTCATCTGAACTATAAAAATCTTGTTTTTTGATAATTAATAAATCATTTTTATTAATATCTGGTGACATATTATCTTCTATAACATGATGAGTTGTATATCCAAATAAGAATGGATAATCTGTGTCTTTTAAGATACCAATCATAAAACAATATATATCATAAATTAAAAATATACTTAATATAGCTAGTATTACTAATAACATACCTTTTATTGCTTTTATATCATTTTTCATAAATCACCTCTATTTGAATTAATTATAACATGAATAGATTAATTATGTTATAATTTTAAGAGAGGTTAGCATGAATATAGACAAGTTTAATAATTGTATAATTATATTAAAAGATAAAACTAAGAAAAGTTTTTTAAAGAAAATAAATAAATTAATTAATGTTAAAATAATCACTTTGAATGAATTTAAAAGAAAATGTTTTTTTGACTATGATGAAGAAACTATTTGTTATATATGTGATAAATATAATGTTATATATGATGTAGCTAAAATATATTTAGAGAATTTATATTATGTTAGTGATAAAGATAAGTCTTCTAAAATGAAGTTTTTAAAGGATTTAAAAGATGATTTAAATAGTAAACATTTATTATATTATAATGATATGTTTATGTCTTATTTGAATAGTAATAAGGTTATTTTATATAATTTAAAGTATGTTAATAAATTCTATAAAAATATATTTGATAGTTTAAATGATGTTACATATGTTGAGACAGAAGTAAATGGTTCTAGAAAAGATTTATATTGTTTTGATAGTGTTGAAGAAGAAGTGTCTTTTGTAGCTGATAAAATATGTGAATTAATAAAGAATGGAATAGATATAAATAATATTAAATTGTGTAATATAAAAGATAATTATATTTATACTATTAAAAAGATATTTAAGTTATATAATATTCCAGTTACTTTAAATTTATCTTATAGTGCTAAAGGAAGTATTTTAGTTAGTAAATTTAAAGAAAATTATTGTAATGATATAAGTAAAACTTTTGAATCTATTAGTGACTTTATTAAAACATCTGATGATAAGAAAATATATAATAAAATACTTAATGTTATAAATAAATATTGTTTTGTTAATGATTATGATAGTGCTAAATCTATTATATTTAATGAGCTTGATCAAATTAAAATAAATAATGAGGTACTTGATAATAGTGTTAAATGTATTGATATAGAAGAAGAAATTGATGATTCTGATTATGTTTTTCTAATTAACTATAATGAAGGTGTAATACCAGTTAATTCTAAAGATGAAGATTATTTACCAGATAGTGTTAAATCATTAATTGGAGTAAGTACTTCTTATGAATTGAATAAAAATAATATTTCTTTAATACAAGATAAGATTTTGTCATCTAATAATATGATAGTGACTTATTCTAAATATATTAATGGATCTGAAGCTTATATTAGTCCATCTTATAGTGAAGAGATATTTAATAAGTGTGTTTGTGATAAGAAATATGATAATTCTAATAATTATAATAAGATTTTATTGTTAAAAGATATGGATGAATATAAAAAGTATTCAACTATTAGTGATAGACTTAAACTTTTAAAAAGCAATTATTCATTAAAATATATGTGTTTTGATAATAAATTTAAAGGTGTTAATACTAAATTATTAAGTGAGTATTTAGGTCATAAATTAACTCTTTCTTATACTAGTATGGATACTTATTATAAATGTGGTTTTAGATATTATTTAGATTACATATTAAAAATTAATAAATATCAAGATACTTTTGAAATAGTGATTGGTAATATATTTCATAAAATATTGTCAGAATGTTTTTTTGATGAAAACTATAATATTGATGAATGTTATGATAGAGAAGTAAAAAGTGTAAATTATGAGTTTAATTATTGTGAAAAGTTTTATTTAAATATTTTAAAAGATGAAATTAAATTAATAGTAGAAACTATAAAAGAGCAATTAAAATACACATCATTAAGTAAAACTATGTGTGAAAAAGAAATGGTTGTAGATGTTAGTAAAGATTTAAATGTAAAGTTTAAAGGTTTTGTAGATAAAATATTATATGATGAATGTAATGGTCAAACTGTTGTTGCAATAATTGATTATAAAACTGGTAATCCAAATTTAGAGATAAATAATTCTATATATGGTTTACATATGCAGTTGCCTGTATATATTTATTTAATAAAAAACGAGATTAGTAATGTTAAAATAGCTGGTTTTTACTTACAAAAGATATTAAATAATAAAAGTTCTCTTGAAGAAAGAAAAAATGATTTAAAATTACAAGGATATTCTAATAGTGATACTAGTATTCTTTCTATGTTTGATTCCAGCTATGAAGACAGTAAGATTGTTAAATCATTAAAAGTTACTAATAGTGGAGGTTTTTATAGTTATTCTAAAGTTATAAGTGATGAAGAGATTGATATACTATGTGAAGTAGTTAAAAGTAAAATAAATGAAGCATCTGATAATATATTAAATGGGAAGTTTGATATTAATCCTAAAGAAATTGATAATAAAAATATAGGATGTGATTTTTGTAAATATAAAGATATTTGTTATATGACTAATAGTGATATTGTAACTTTAAAGAAATGTAATAATGTTTTTGAGGAGGTAAGTGGTAATGCCAGTATGGACTAGTGAACAAAAAGAAGCAATTGAAAAATCAGGTAGTAATATTATAGTTAGTGCTGGTGCTGGATCTGGTAAAACTGCTGTATTATCTGAAAGAGTTATTTATAAAATAGAAAATGGAATACACGTAAATGAACTATTAATATTAACATTTACTAAAGCAGCTGCAGCTGAAATGAAAGATAGAATTAGAAAGAAAATATCTAAAAGAGAAGAGTTTAAAAGTGAACTTGATTTAATTAACTCTGCTTATATAACAACTTTTGATTCTTTTGCATTGTCTATTGTTAAAAGATATCATTATTTATTAAATATAACTAATAATATTAATATTACTGATGATTCAATTGTTCAAATATGTAAAAATAAAATATTAGATGAGACATTTGAAGAGTTATATGCTCTTGAAGATGAAGAATTTATTAAATTAATTAAAGAAAGAACTATTAAGAATGATAAAACTATACGTACTAATATATTGAAACTTGGTAATATTATTGATGGCTATATAGATCCAGATGCTTTTTATAATTATGTTTTAAACAAGTTTTACACAGAAGAAAATATTAATGATTTAATAGATGAATATAGAGAATTACTTAAAGAAAAATATAAGTGTGTATTAATGGAATATGATAATATGTCATATTATTTTGATAGTGATTATTTATCTAAGATAGATTTGAGTGATTTAGTAAATTTTGATGATTTTACATTTGTATCTACTTTTAGATTACCAAGTGTGCCAAGAAATACAGAAGAAGAAGCTAAGAATGCTAAAAATAAACTTAAATTATCTATTGATGAATTATTAGATTATAAAAAATATGGAGATATCAATAAAATTAAAGAAAATATATTATCTACGTATGATGATGTAAAAACTATTATAAAGATAATTAAAAAATATTTGAACAAGTTAAATAAATATAAAAGTGAAGAAGGAATTTATACATTTAATGATATTGCTAGTATGGCTATAAAAATACTAAGTGATAATGAAGATGTTAGAAATGAGCTTAAATATTCATTTAAAGAAATAATGATTGATGAGTATCAAGATACTAATGATGTTCAAGATAAATTTATTAGTTTAATTGAAAATAATAATGTTTATATGGTTGGTGATATAAAACAATCTATATATAAATTTAGAGGTTCTAATCCAAGTATATTTATGGATAAATACAATAGTTATAGTAAGAATATAAATGGATATAAAATAGATTTAATAAAGAATTTTAGGTCTAGAAGTCAAGTATTAAATAATATTAATAGAATGTTTGAATTATTAATGGATGATGATATTGGTGGTGCTAGATATAAAGAATCTCATGAAATGATATATGGTAATACATCATATGATAATGAAGTATTTAATGATTTTAATTATGATGCTAGTATATTAGAATATGAAAATGAAACTAATGAATATAGTAATAATGAGATAGAAATATTTACTATAGCTAAAGATATTAAAGAAAAAATGAGTAGTAATTTTATGGTATTTGATAAAGATACATCTAAAATGAGGAAAGCTACTTATAATGATTTTGTTATTATATTAGATAGAAGTAAGTATTTTGATGATTATAAAAAGATATTTGAATATATGGGTATTCCTTTGACTATTCTTAAAGATGATAAGTTAAATGTTAATAATGATATTTTATTAATTAAGAATATTTTGGATTTTATAATTAGAATAAATGATGGAGATTTCAATCAAGAATTTAAATATGATTTTATTTCTATAGCAAGAAGTTTTTTATATGAATATAGTGATTCTTTAATATTTGAAATATTTGCTAATAATTCATTTAAAGAGACTAGTATATTTAAAGATTTTAGTAATATTAAGTCTATTAATTCTAAAATATGTTCAACTATATATGAAGAGATTATTGATATAAGTGATTTTTATAATAAATTATATAAAGTAGGAGATTATGAAAATGTTAATGCTAGACTTGAAACATTATATAATCTATCAAATAATTTAAATGAACTTGGTTATACTATATATGATTTTAGAGATTATTTAAATAATATTATAGAGATTGGTATTGATATAAAATATAGTTCTTATAAGGATAATAGTGATAGTGTTAAAGTAATGACTATTCATAAATCTAAAGGTCTTGAATATCCAGTTTGTTATTTTGCTGATATAAATCATAAATTTAACATATCTGACATGAAAGATTTAGTAATTGCTGATAAGAAATATGGTTTGATTTTACCAGCAATCGTAGAAGAAAATAATAGTATTATTAAAGAATTATATAAAAATAGTTATTTGAAAGAAGAGATTAGTGAAAAGATTAGACTATTTTATGTTGCGTTAACTAGGGCGCGTGAGAAAATAATTATAATTTTACCTAGTATGGAAACATTTAAGTACGAAAAAGATGAAAATGGTGTTATATTGAGTCTTTTAAGAAAGAAATTTATAAAATTGAGTGATTTAATATATGGCATTAAAGAATATTTACCTGAATATTTTGAAAGTGTTAATATCGAAAAGTTAAATTTAAGTAAAAATTATTTATATAAAAAGAAAATTGAAGAGTTAAAATCTTTTAATATAGATAAAATTGATGTAAATGAAATTAATATTCATAATGAAGTAGTTGATGAAGAACATTTTTCTAAAGAAACTCATGAGTTATTAACTATAGAAAATAGAACTAATATGAGATATGGTACTCACTTTCATGAAGTACTTGAATTATTTGACTTTAAAAAGAAAAATTATGAAGTTATTAGTGAAGAATTTATTGTTAATAAAATAAAACATATGCTTATGAATCCAATATTTAATGATATAGAAAACGCTAATATATATAAAGAATATGAATTTTATTATAGTGAATCTAATGCTAATTATCATGGAATAATAGATTTAATGATAGAACATGATGATCATATTGATATAATTGATTATAAGTTAAAAAATACTACTGATAGTCATTATATTAAACAATTAAACGGATATAAAAAATATATAGAAAGTATTAGTGAAAAGAATGTTAATTTATATCTTTATTCTATTCTTGATGAAAAAATAGTTGATATTAAAGTGTAAAGTTTGAATTGAAATTATTTACAATGGTAAAATATAATGCTATTCTTTACTTGTAAGATAAGCAAAATAAGGAGGAATTATGTCAGGAGTTTTTAGAGCAGATCCTGCGACTATGAGAAGTGTTGGTACTCGTATCGGAGAAGTTGCTGCTGATTTTAAAAGTAATTACGAAAAGATTTATAGCACAGTTGAATATTTAATTAGAAATAATTATGTTTCACCTGAAGCTGTAGCTATTGGGGAAGGTATTGAAGGTCATAAATCTGAAATTATGGCTATGCATAGAAGTATTGAAGCTTATTCTGGTTTTGCTACTAAAGCAGGAAATACTGTAACAAATAATCAACAAAATTTAGTTGATGAAGCAAACAAATATTTAAAATAATTAGGAGGATATATGGATAGTAATAGTACAAAAATTTCTTATGAAGAAGCACGTAATGATGCTAAAACATTAGATACTTGTGCATTAAAGATGAGAGATGAATTTGATGAATTCATTAATCATATGAATCAATTAGGTGCAGAAGATGTATTTTATGGAATGGCTTCAGAACAAACAAAGCAAAGTTTTGCAGAGTTAAGAGCTCATTTTAATGATTTTGTAAATTTAGTAATTAGATTCTCAACTGTAGTTAAAGGCGCTACTGATACAACTGAACAAACTGAAAAAACTATTGCTGCAGCTGCTGAAGAGTTACCACAATAGTTTAGTGCATTGGTAATAAAAAAATATGAAAGTTGTAGAGCCAAGTATTTTGCTGGAGGAAAGATCCAGATATCAAAAAGAATTGAAGTCATGCGATGCTTTATTACAAAGAGTAAAAAAGATGTCACAAGATTATGCATTTTGTGAGGAGAAATTATCACAAATAATAAATTATTTGAGTGAAGGATGTATTATTGATGGTGTAGGTGTTGGCTATAACTCATTAAATATGAGGAAAGAAAAAATGCTTTCTGATATGTCTACAATCGAGTCTACTGTTAAATTTCTAATAAATAGAAGAAAGATTTTAAGTAAACGTATAGGTAATATTAATAAAGAGTTGGCTGGACTACCTGCTAGAAAGCAAGTTAGATTGAATGCCAGCTCTACTTTCCATTAGAAATATTTATTTGGAGATAAGGATATAAATGAAAAAATTTTATTTAGATATACCAAATTTAAATACTGCACTTAATTTTTCAAAAGATGTATCAGAGATTGAGCCTGAAATAAGACATAATATTGATGAAGCTATTAATTTATCACAAGATATTACAATTAATTTAAGTGATTTTTTAGGTGTGGCTGAATCCATGAAGGGAAATGTAGAATTTTTTTCAACAATATCACAAATTATAGGCGAGATAATCGCTGATGGTTGTGTTTGTGAAGAAGAACTTTTAAATGTTCTTAAAGAAAAGGGTGTTGATGTTTTCACTGGTGTATTGTATTCATTTATGAAAAATGGATTTTTGGATATTAGTTCATTAAGTGATGCTAAACTTGTCAGTGAGGTTTTTTGTTCTGCATTGAAAGAAAATTCGATTAATATAAAAGAGCTTACGAGTAAAATATTGCCTAATATGATTGAAAATGAAAATATATCTTATGAGGATTTTGTATCATTATTAGATATTATGTGTCAAAATAAGACAATGGACACTAAAAGTATTGGGGACCTATATAATACATTAAATAGTAATGAAACTATTAAAAATACAGAAGATGGAAAATTTTTGTTGTGGCAATTAGAATCATACGCTAATAGTTCTACTAATATGAGAGGTGCCATGTTGAATAGACTCGGTATTGTATATTATAGTCAAAATGATCCTAAATGGGAAAACGTAAGGTATTATAAAGGACTTGATTCTACATTTGGTTCGTCTGCATGCGGTTTTACAAGTCTTGCAATGATTGTTGCTGCAAAGGAACATGATATTTCTATTACTCCTCAAACAATAATACGTGATTCAAATCGTTTTATTAGGGAAATAAATGGTTTTAATACCGAGGAACCTGCATGTAGTTGGAATGAAATTGAACTTATTGCTGCCAAACATGGGATAGAAACTACTATAATAAGAGATGATGATGATTATAATGGTAAGATAAATTTTATTTTTGAATCTGTCGCAAATGGAGATCCTGTTATTGTTTTAAAAACTGGTCATTATTATACCGTATGTCCTGGATTAAAGGAAGGTCAAGTGATTATAATGGATCCTTTTTCACCTAATTATAAAAGAAATGGAGTATATACTCCTGAAGAAGCTGAAAAGATAATTAGAAGAGATTATGTCAGTGGAGTTGTAAGTTTTTCTTGGGATTGAGATAATATTAATATTTTACTTAAATTTATAATTAGAGTATTTTATACTCTTTTATTTTGCAAAAAAATATATATCATGTTATAATTAGTTAGATAATAATGGTACATAAGTTTTATCAATGAAAAAAGAATAAGAGGTGAAATATGCAAGTTGTTCTAGTAAAAAGAGAAAAAATATATAGATTTCCATTTCCTATTGATGAAACAACTACTTCTTATTGGTTAAATGATGTAGATGATGACTATAATGAAAGAAATTTAATTTCATTAGAGAAAATAGATGATAAATGGAATTTAGTTAGTAATTCAACTTGTTATATTGAAGTTGGAGAAAAACAAATAAAGAATGCTCTTTTGAGTGTTGGCTTGTTTTATTCTTTAAAAATAGTTGATGCTAACAATAATATTTCTAGTGCACTTTTGTATGTTGAAAATGAAGAAAAGGAAACTTATATAACATATAATGTTGTTCAAAATGGAGAATACACTATTGGTAATAGAGATGATCAGAATATAAGACTTAGAAGTTCTGTTGTTAATAATGCTCATGCTGTTTTGACTAAAAACGAAAAAGGATTTTTTATAAGATCTTTAGATACTAAATATGGTATATATATAAATGATAATAAAACTGATGAGAGATCTCTTGAAAATGGTGATATAGTTTTTATTCTTGGATTTAGAATAATTGTTTTAAATGATTTCATAATTATTAATAATAGTGATAATGTTATTGTTAATTCACCATATATTGTACCCGGAGAGTTACCAAGTTTTAATGATGAATTAATTGCTACTGTTGATAATGACAATGCTGTTTTATATAATGAGAATGATTATTTTTCTAGACAACCTAGATTTGTTACATCAATTACACCTGAAGAACTTAGTATTGATAGTCCTCCTGGAAAGGTACAAGAAGATCAAACTCCTGTAATTTATACAATAGGGCCTATGATTACAATGACTATGTCTTCTGCTGTAAGTGTAACTACATCAATTATGAATATTCAAAGGGGAAATGCTACTTTTAAATCTACACTTCCTGCTTTGTTAGTTGCCGTTGCTATGATTGCATCTACTATATTATGGCCTTCTTTGATGAAGAAATATAACAAAAAGAAAACAATTGAATCTGAAAAAGAAAGACAAGTTAAATATTCTGAATATTTACAAGAAAAAAGAGCTAAAATAACTACTATTAAAAATAATCAACATCAAATTTTATTAGAAAATTATCCTGATCCTAAAGATTTAGCAAGTGTTATTTTAAATAAAAAAAGAAATTTATGGGAAAGACAAATTGGAAGTTATGATTTCTTGTCTGTTAGATTAGGTTTAGGTACTGTTCCAGTACAATTAAATTTAAGATATTCTATGGAAGACTTTTCTATGGTAGAAGATAACTTAAAAAATGAACTTAATAGTGTTGCTGAAATTGGAAAAGATATTAAAAATGCACCAGTTACGATAAATTTAACTGAAAAAAATAAACTTGTTTTAATTGGTGAAACTAGATATAAAGATAATATGTTGAGAAGTATGCTATTACAATTAGCCACTTGGCATTCATATAATGATTTAAAATTTGTATTTATGATTAATGATACTACTAGTAATATTTGGGATAGTGTTAAAACATTACCACATACTTGGAGTAACTCTAGAGATATTAGATTTTTTGCTGATAATTATGATGATATGACTAAAATATCTTTCTATCTTGAACAAATATTTATTTCTAGAAAATATAGTGAAGATGATAATGAAAAGAGAATAGAAAATAATTTAGATTTTAGAAGTTATAGACCATATTATTTAATAGTTGTTGATAATATTAAAAAGAATAAAAATGTTGAAATAATTAAAAAAATATTAGAAGAAAAGACAAATATTGGGTTTGGTTTGATTATATTAAATGATGGTATTTCTAATTTACCTAATGAGTGTAATGATTTCTTATCTGTTGATGAAAAGAATTCTGCGATTATTACAAATGATTTAAATAAAAAGAATCAACAAGCATTTGCGATGGATGATGTTAGTGAAGTTAATTTACCATTGTTATGTGAAAAATTATCTAATATTCCTATTAAGCAGTCTAATATGCTTAGTGAAACTGATCAAAATATTGGCTTTTTAGAAATGTATAAAGTTGGTAAGATAGAACATTTAAATATATTTGAAAGATGGCAAAATAATAATCCTGTTAATAGTTTGAGTGTACCTATAGGTATTCATACTGATGGTGAGATATTTAATTTAGATTTGCATGAAAAGTTTCATGGACCTCATGGATTGATTGCTGGTATGACTGGTAGTGGTAAATCTGAGTTTATCATTACATATATTTTGTCTATGTGTTTGAATTTTAGTCCTGAAGAAGTTTCATTTGTTTTAATAGATTATAAAGGTGGAGGTTTAACTGGTGCTTTTGAAAATAAATTAACTGGTATGAAATTACCGCATTTAGCTGGAACTATTACTAACTTAGATAAGGCTGAAATTAATAGAAGTTTAGCATCAATTAAAAGTGAACTTAAAAGAAGACAAGAATTATTTAATAAAGCTAAATTTGAATTAAATGAAAGTACATTAGATATATACAAATATCAAAAATTATATAGAGATGGTATTATTAAAGAACCTATGTCTCATTTGTTTATTATAACTGATGAGTTTGCTGAACTTAAGAGTCAACAATCTGAATTTATGGCTGAACTTATTAGTACTGCTCGTATTGGACGTTCTTTAGGAGTACACTTAATACTTGCTACTCAAAAACCTAGTGGTATAGTTGATGATCAAATTTGGTCAAACTCTAAATTTAAGGTATGTTTAAAAGTTCAAGAAAGAGCAGATAGTATGGATGTAATTAAATGTCCTGATGCTACTAGTATTAAAAAGGCTGGACGTTTCTATTTACAAGTTGGTTATAATGATTACTTTGCTATGGGACAAGCTGCTTATGCTGGAACTAAATATATTCCAAAGGAAAAAGTTGCTAAAACTGTAGATAGAGATATTTCATTTATTAATGATATAGGAGATACTACAAAGAGTTTAGAGACTACTAAAAGAGTTGATGTTGTTTCTTTAGGAGAAGAATTACCTAATGTTTTAAAATATATTTGTGATGCTGCTAAAACTAAAAATATGGCTGCTAATAAATTATGGCTTGATAAGATACCTGCTGAAATATTTGTTAATAACTTAATGCAAAAATATTCTTTTGTACCTAAACCATGGAATATTGAAGCTGTTATTGGTGAATATGATGATCCTGAAAATCAAAGTCAAGGGTTACTTACTGTTAATTTAAATAGTGAAGGAAATACTCTTGTATATGGTAGTGGAAGTGAAATACTTTTATCTTCATTAGTTTATAGTTTGATTATTAGTCATAGCTCTAAAGAAGTTAATATATATATTGTTGACTTTGGCACAGAAATGTTTGGTATATTTATTAATGCTCCTCAAGTAGGAGATGTAGTATATATTAATGAAGAAGAAAAAATTGCTAATTTATTTGCTACTGTTGCTCGTGAATTAGAAGTTAGAAAGAAATTATTTGCTAACTATAATGGTAGTTATGACATTTTTATTAAAAATAGTGGAAGAACATTGCCTAAAATGATTATCATTATAAATAATTATGAATTACTTAATGAAAACTATGATGATTATGTTGATTTAGTTTCTTCTTTATCTCGTGAAGGTGAGAAATACGGAATAATATTTATAATTACTGCAAGTGCATCAAATGGTGTTAGAGGTAAAACTACTCAAAACTTTGGTAGACAAATATGTATTCAAATGAATGATTCAGCTGATTATTCAAGTATTCTTGGTAATACTCATGGTATGGTTCCATCTAATATTGCTGGTAGAGGACTTATAAAAATTGATGGTGAACTTCATGAATTTCAAACAGCGTATCCATATAAATGGGATGAGATCAATACATTTATAAAGAGTATATGTACTAAACTAAATCAAAGAGTTAAAGACAAAGCAGAAAGAATTGCTGTATTACCAGAGCATGTAACTTTATTAGATGTATCTGATTCAATAACTAATTTAAGTAATGTACCAATTGGTATTGAAAAGAATACTTTAGCGACTTCAATGTTTGATTTTAATAAGAATTTAATTTCTCTTGTTTCATCACAAGATTCTACATTGTTAGATAAGTTTGTTCCTTCTTTAGGACAAGTATTCCAAAGTATTGAAAATGTAGAACTATATATGGTTGATTCAAATGAAGTATTAAAAGATACAGATATATTTAGAAATTTTTATACATCAAATATTCCTGATGTGTATAAAAAAATGACTGAATTGACTACTAATGATAATGGTAAAACAAATATGTTTATGTTCTTTGGAATTGATCAGATGTTTGCTGGGCTAACTAGACCTGAAGTTGATAATTTTAAATCTATTTTAGCTAACTTAAAAAATTATAAAAATATAAGAGTAGTTATTGCTGATTCTGTTGGTAAAATTAAGAGTATAGAATATGAAGAATTCTTTAGAAATAGTGTTCAAACTCTTAATGCTATATGGATTGGTTCTGGAATTACTGATCAATTCACTATTAAGTCATCAACATATACAAGAGAGACTAGAGGTCAAATACCACTTGAATTTGGATTTAATGTTACAAGAGGTAATGCAACTTTAGTTAAACTATTAGATTTCTATACAAAGGATTAGGTGATAATATGGATTTTAAAGTATATATAATAGTTGAGGTTCCAATTATTGAAAAGAAATTTGAAATGTTAGTACCAATAGATAGAAGAATTCATGATATTATAACTTCTATTAAAAAAAGTAATCCTTTGTTATCTAGTGGATTTTACGAACAAAGAAATCCTACATTATTTAGTAAAACTACTGGAGAAATGTATGATATGAATCAAGTTATTAAAGACTCTAACATAAGAGTGGGAACAAGATTGATTTTGATGTAAAGCACTTAATTGTGCTTTTTTAGTGTCATAAAATAATATATTTCATATTCTAAAATAGTAGGAGATTATTTATGATTAATACTATAATTGGGATATTGATTCCTTTTCTTGGAACTTCTTTAGGTTCTTTAATGGTTTATTTTATTAAAACTTCTAAATCAAAGAAAACAAATGTAATATTATATGGTTTATCTTCTGGAATAATGTTATCTTCATCTATATGGTCACTTATAGTTCCATCACTTACTAATAGTAATAGTTATTATTTTTATTTACCTTGTATAATTGGATATGTTTTTGGAATATTATTTTTGATTTTTATAGATGTTATATCTGCTAGAATTAGTAAATTTAAGATGAACAGAGTAAATAAGATGCTTATGGCTGTTACTATTCATAATATACCAGAAGGTATGGCTGTAGGGGTAATGTTTTCTAGTATTTTATATGCTTATGGTAATATTACATTATCTAATGCATTTATATTATCAATTGGAATAGCTATTCAAAACATTCCTGAAGGTGCAGTAGTATCATTGCCTTTACATAATTCTAATAACACTAAGAATAAATCATTTTTATGTGGAGTATTATCTGGCGCTATTGAACCAGTATTTGCTTTGATAACTATTATATTTATTAACAAAGTTAGATTTTTATTTCCATATCTTTTAGCGTTTGCTGCTGGAGCTATGATATATGTTGTATTCTTTGAGTTAATACCTGAAACTAAAGATGATAAGAAGTGTGGAATTGTTAGTTTTATAATTGGATTTGTTTTTATGATGATGTTAGATATATTTTTAGGATAATTATTTAAAAAAGTATTGATTTATTTTATTATTGTTAGTAAAATGGTATCAAGTTTTTTTAAAAAAGGTGTTATATGAACAAGAACAATAATGAAATAAAATTAGTTAATATTATTGATGTTAGAAATACTAACATATCTTGTTTATGGAATAACTATGTTTTTATAAGTAATAAAGCGACTGAATAAATGTGTTTGGTCGTTTTTATTTGGATGGAGGTGCAATATGGATAATATAAGTATTAATGATATTTTAAATTTAGTTAATGATTATAGTGAAGAAGAATTAAATAAAATTAAAAAAGCATATGAATATGCTTCTAATTTACATTCACATCAATTTAGAGATAGTAATGAGCCGTATATTATTCATCCTCTTAATGTTGCTTATATTTTGGCTAGTATACATGCAGATAGCGATACTATTTGTGCTGGATTATTACATGATACTTTAGAAGATACTGTATATACTAAAGAAGAAATGTGTAATGATTTTGGTGAAAGTATTACTTTATTAGTTGATGGTGTAACAAAAATATCTAAAATGAGTTATAGTTCTAAAGAAGAAAGAAACTATGCTAATACTAGAAAAATAATAACAAGTATTACTAAAGATATAAGAATTATAATAATTAAACTTGCAGATAGACTTCATAATATGAGAACTTTACAATATAAAGAGCCCAAAAAACAAAAAGAAAATGCTTTAGAAACTATGGAAATATTTGTGCCAATCGCATATTTTATTGGTGCTTATAAAATTAAAAATGAATTAGAAGATTTGTCTTTTTATTATTTAAATAAAGATAAATATTGCGAAATAAGTGATAAAAGAAAGAAAATGGAATTATCATATAGAGATTGTTTAGTTCAAATGAGAGAAAAGTTAACTACTATACTAGCTGATAATAATGTTCCGTGTGATATAAGAGTAAGAACTAAAAATGTATATGGCATATATAAAAGACTTGTAAAAAGTGAAAGTATTGGTGATATACATGATTTATTTTCTATGAAAATAATTGTTGATGAATTGTTTAATTGTTATAAAACATTGTGTTTAGTTCATCAATGCTATAATCCTGTTAATGGTAAATTTAAAGATTTTATATGTAATCCTAAAACTAATAGATATCAAAGTTTACATACCACTGTATTTGGGCCTGAAGAAAGATTAATTCAAACACAAATTAGAACTTATGATATGGATAGAATTAATAATTATGGATTAACTGCTTATTGGGATATAAATAAAGATGAAGCTAGAATTGCTATGCAGGAAGATTTATCAAGAAAATATCAGTTTTTTAAGTCATTAGTCGAGATTGATAGTGTTTTTGCAGATAATAGAGCATTTGTTCATAGAGTTAAAAATGAAATATTTAATAAACAAGTGTATTTTTATGATGCATTAGGTAATACTATTGAATTGCCAGAAGGTTCAACTTTACTTGATTATGCATATTCATTAAGTGATTATTCTGGAGATAATTTACAATCTGGAATAGTTAATGGTAAAAGTGTAGGAGCAAACTATGTTATTCAAAATAAGGATAGAGTTAGAATTTTATTAAATAATTCATTACATCAAGATAGAAGTGGCTTGATTGGAGAGCTTGCTACTACTAAAGCTAGAGAAAGAATATTAGAATTAAGAAACAAAAATACAAATAAGAAATGAAGTTTTGGTTTGAAATATACACAGATTTGGATTTAATGTGTAAAAATATAATTGAATAACTAGTTAAAATTGACTTATTATGTACTTTATGATATAATATGGGACAATTATTAAAGGGGAAGTTAACAAGTTTTTAACAATTAAAAAGGGGTGTTTTTATGTTAAAGTATAGTGCTAGTATTGTTGAAGATTATATAGAAGGTAATGATATTGAAGATTTTGATATAGATGAATTAGAGAATGATAGAAGTTTTATGCTTGATGTTATTAAAAAAACTAAAGATAAAAATTTTTATAATTTATGTAGTGATGATTTGAAACATGATTATGAGTTTGTTTCTGCGCTTTTAGATATGTTTAAAGATGATACTAAATTTATTGTTAGTGTTGCTGATGAATTTGTTAGTTATTTTAGATCTGAAAGTATAGGCCCTATGATAAGTGATGAAGATGAAAGAGATGTATTAGATGTATTAATGACTATCTGCGATTTAATACCTGATAAGTATGATAAAAGTTCTTTTAAATATAGAGTTATATTAAGTGTTATGATTAGTACAAGATTGGTTGCTATTGAAAGAGTTAGAATTGAAAATGAAGGTGATTATAGATTTACTAAAGAATTTGGATGTGGATTTATATCAGTATTTGATTCATTCAATTCAAGTATTAAGGTGACAGATCGTTTTGCTTATGAATTTTTGAATAACATTTTCTCTAAAGATTACTGCGATTTAGAAGAATATCTTCATGGAAAATTTAATAATAAAGAAGATATTAATAAGTATGGATTAAATACTATTTTAATTGAAATTATTAGTCATTTTGATAGTATGCTTGGTTCATATGTTAGTACTCATATGTATTTATTAGATGAATATAAAAAAGATGTTAAACGTATGATAAATAAATGGGATTCATTTGATGATAGAAAAAATTCAAAAATGTGTAGAAAAATTTGTGTGGCAATACAAGATTATTTAGAATATAATTATCCTAAATCAGATATTACTTCGTCTAGTTGGATCTATTATATAGCTGAGAAACTTGGTATTACAAAAATGTTCTTGAAATTTGATGATTTAGACGAAGAATATGTTAAAGGTATTGTTGAAGATATGGATAATATATATTTTGATGATATGAAGTTATCTGAATTAAAGCATCTAGTTAATATGAAAAAAATTGTTTCTGATATTTTGGCAGGAAAAGAAGTTATAACAAGTTATCCAGATTTTGAAGAGGAAGATAATCAAGGGCAAACTTCTTCTTGTGAAGTAGTTAGTTTAGATTTTAGAAAAAATAATTAATTGAATTCCTGCTATGATTTTGGTTTTGTAAACTATACAAAAGTAATAAAATATGATTTAATATTCTTATAGTTTGAAAGAATAATATTTATTGATTATATGTGGTTAACTAGAAACCATTATGTATATTGGAGGAATCAAATATGAATGAATTTGTTAAAAGAATTATAATGGAACAAATATATAGTTCTGAGGTTTTAGATGGATATAAAATAGATGATAAAGATAGTTTTTGTGAAGAAATTCTTTCACAGATACCTGAAGAAAAGTATGAAGGTATAGTTAATGATGAAGAGAATGATTATATTATTCAATTGATAACTAATTTGTATAACAGAAAGTTGCTTGCTAATAAAATTTTTTGTAAAGTCGAAGAAGCAATAAAATTTAAAAATATTTTGGTTAATAGAACTGATGTATATAATTTAGTTATTTCTTTAATTCCATTTGATCGATATGATGCTATATTAAATAATAGAATGGATGCTGAATTTAAAAAAATAGTTGATTTTTCTGTTGAAAGCGCAGTAAAAAACGAATCTACTGATAAAAAATATGATAGAGAATTACGTATATTTGGGCAAAACAGTGAACATATAAATATGTCAAGTAATGAAGCTTTAGCTAATAAGATCAAACTTCTACATCAAATTGAAATTATGTTAGTAGAAAACGAAGAGAAAAATAAAGAATATGCTGAAAATATGAGGAAAAGTTTTGAGCTTAAAGGAAGAGAACAAACTGACGCTATGTTTAGACAACAAAATATAAGAAAATATATAAGTGATAAGCTTGCTAGTTATCGATTTACTTTTAATGATTTTGATCAAGAAGTTAATATGCTTGTGGAAAAATATTTTAGTAATGATATGTCATATTTTAATTTAACTAATGGTATATATGATACAGCAATTTTTGATATAGTTCTTATTGATAGTAAAGAGTTTATAAATATAAAAGAAGATGTTGCTAGAATTCTTAAATTAAATGAAAAGAAATTTAAAGGTGTAGATGAAGATACAAAAAAAGCAGCTATACTTATGACTACTTCTGCTTTGTGTTCTATGGCTCAATCAGATGAAGAAGTTGATTTTAAAAATAAAAAATTAGATGAATATATTCATGAACAATTATGTTTTAATAATAATCCTAATAATAATTATAGAAAAGTTGCTGTTACTACATTGTATGGTGTTTTAAAAGGTAAAACAAAATCTTTTAAAGAAATAATGAATGAATTACGAGGCTCATTAGTTGATGTAGATTGGAAGGGAATGATGACGATCATTTCTTTACTAACATTGGGTGCTGCTACTAATTTAGCTGTTCCAGTATTTGTTGGTGGTGTAGCATTTCTTAGAAAATTCGGATCTGAATTAGAAGAATTTCAAAATGTGTTACAAAAAGAAAATGATTTTTTTAATGGAAGATTTGGAATGAATGATGATTCAGAACAAAGTATGGGTACAAGATAATAAACATTAATAATAAGTAAAAATTATCTTCTTAGTTGACTTAATTTTTAACTAATTTGAAATATATACTTTTATATTATAAATATGTTAAAATAGCTGAGAAGGTAGTAGGATTTGAAAAAATATGATAATGTTTGTCTGTTAAGAACATTTTCGAAGGCGTATGGTCTTGCTTCAATGAGAATAGGTTATTTGATTGGAAGCTATAAAACTATAGTTAAAGTCAGACTTACATTTAATGTTTCGAAGTTGTCACAAATGGCAGCAATAGTAGCATTAGAAGATCAAGATTTCATTAAAAAGTGTAAAAGAAAAAATAATATCATGAAGAATTATTTATATAATTGTTTAGATAATTTGAAGATTAAATATGTAGTTTCCGAAACAAATTTTGTTTTTATAGAAGTAAATAACGATATTATAGATAATATAAAAAATAAAAAGATAAGTGTTAAAAGTTATAATTTCAATGATAAAATCTATATTAGACTAAGTTTAGGCGTTAAAAAGGATATTAAAAAAATAATTGAAATTATAACTGAAACTATAAAATGAAAATAATAATTCAAAAAACATATATTAGCAAAATATATGTTTTTTCATACAATAAATTAGGTGATTAATATGGCATTAAAAGGTATTGTAATAGATCCAGGACATGGAGGTTATTTATTCCCCAATAATGAGGAATAACAAATTGGATTTATCAAGGTACTTTGTGAAAAGTATCTTTTAATTTGCATAAAAATTGAAAGGAGAATGATATATGAATTATGCAATTTTTAGAAGTGAGCCAATATATACCTTAAATGACCTAGCACAACTTGGATCACATAATAAAAGAGAAAAAAGTTCTTATAGATCAAATCCTAATATTAGGAGAGAATTAAGTAGTGAAAATATTGAGTTAATACCCTTAACAGAAAAATATGTTAAGGGTTTTTATAACAAAACTTTAGATTATAGAAAAGAACACGAAGAAAAAATGAAAAAAGAGAGAAAGGAAAGACAAAAAACATTTAATCAAATGGTTAATCTATCAAGAAATGTTGTTGCTGATGAACTATTATTTACTGCTACACCTAATTTTTTTAAAGATATGAGTAAAGAAGAAATTAAAAGATGGGCTGATACTTGTATGGATTTTGTTTATCAGGATTTAGGTTATAAAAAAGAACAAGTATTACACGCTACTGTTCATATGGATGAAGATACACCACATATTCATTGTGTAGTTATACCACTTGTTAAAAAATTAGATAAAAGAACAAATACAGAAAGATATACCATATCTAAAAAGCAATTTATTAAAGATAAATTACATTTATCAGTATTACAAGACAAATATTGTGAAAGATTAAATGCTAATGGTTTTAGATTAGAAAGAGGAATTAAGAGTGATGCCAAGCATCAAAAAGTTAAAGATTTTAAAAAAACTACTAGATATTATGAAAATAAAGTAGAAGTTATAAACAAGAATCTTGATAATGCTATGAATGATTTTGAAGAAAAAATGAAAACAACTAAAAATTCATTTATTGATAAAGATTATGTTAAAGTTAAAAAAGAAACTTTTGAATCAATGAATAAAGTTATTGATGAAACTAGAAAAGCAATACAATTTCAACCTAAAATAAATGAATTATTTAATGAAGTTCAGACATTTACTAAAAGCCATCAAACATTAGAAAAAGAAAATAAAAGTATGGAAAAGGAAATTAGTAAATTAAAAAGTAGAAATCAAGAACTTGTAGAAGAAAATAATAGTCTTAAATCAATTCTTAATTATATATTAGATAAGGTTAAAGAATTCTTTAGAAATCTATTAAAGATAGGTAATAAAGAAACACAAGAAGAAGTTGTAGAACAAGTTAAGTTATACTATGATAATAAAGACTTTAATTCAGATGATGTATTTGATATTGCTACACGAACTGAAAAAGAAGATGAATTATTTGATTATGCTAATGTTCCTAGTTATCTAAAATCTAGAAGAAGTTATAACAAAGATGATAGAGATAAAGATGATTACGAAATGAGTTTATAAATGTTTTTGATTATTGTTATTCTTTAAATATTACAAAATAAAAGTGAGATATGTTATTTATTTAGCATACCTCACTTTTTTTATTTTCTTAAAAATTCATCAATTGAGATTTTATGATTTTTACATATTGTATATAAAGTTAAAGTAGTTATTAGATTCATGCCTATTTCATAATGACAATATGTAGCTCTAGAAATAGAACATTCATCAGCGATTTTTTGTTGCGTTAATCCTAACTTTTCTCTTAAAGATTTTAATTTCTTACCAATAACAACTTTATCTAATTTTTCTATTTTAGAATAATGTTTATTTTCTCTTGTTAAATTTAAAACATAATCAATAGAATAATTAAATTGATTACAAAATTTAACTAACTTTCTTAATGGTATAGTATCATAAGCATTTTCCCAACCACGAACAGTTGAATCGCTTACACCAAATATATTACCTAATTCAGTTTGTGTCATTTCAAGTTCTTCTCTACAATATTTTAAATTATTATCTATCATATTTCTCTCACCATATTAATTTTCCCATTTAATATGGCTTTGATACGAAAATAGCGGGTAATATACCAAAAATGTGATATAATTATATAGGTAGTACAAAATTCTTTTAAAAGTGAGGGAAAATAATGAAGAAAGAAAAAATTGAAATAATGAAGGAATTATGTTTGAATAAATATTATTCTTGTGGTGGAGAGATTTATAAATTTTTATATGGAGATTATTTACCTAGTATGTTAGATAAAATAACAGAGGGTACTATTAAATTAACAAGTAATCTCGCTTATGGAAAAGATGTAATTACACACGAAGAAAAGTTTTTAGGTAATTTAGACAAGTATATAGGTTATGTTAGAGATCATTATCATATTGATCACATAGAACAAGATATGTTAATAGAATTATCATTAACTAATAAATATTCAAAGATATTGTATTGTTTAGATGATTTTCATAAAAATCAAAACTATACAAAATTTTTTGATGGTTTTAGAAAAATGTTTCTTTATTATTTTTATGATAATATTGTTTACTATTCAAATTATGTAGGTAATAATTCTCCTATAAATAAGTTATTAAATAAAATAAAATCTTATAATTTTGACAATGATGAAGATATTATTGAAATAGAGAAAGTTTTAATACCTATTATAAATAATCGTAAAGATAATATTTATCAATCTTGTATTCCTCACAATGAGATAGAAGAGTTAAAATATGACTTTTACATAAATCAAATTGAATGGATTATATCTGATTATTATGAAAAAGGATTATATGATTTTGAAATCAATAGTAAGGACAACTATATTACAATAGATAGTGGAACAAAAATATTATTCAATATTTTAGAGTTTAAAAAAATAAAAAAAGAATATATTATAAGATTTGGAATAAAAAATCATTATTTTAGAGCAGATAAGATAATAACATTTAAAGAAAAAGAATTAAAAGATTTATTAAAAAGAATGAGTAAAAATGATATAAGTAAAAGATACGATACAGAATATAGTTTTATTGATCCTACTTTAAGATTTAATTTTTGGAATCAAGAAAAAATACAATTTTTAGATATAAGATTTGAATTTTGTGAAGATAATGATGATGCTATAAAGATAGGATTAGATCCTATTGATACTAAAGAACTTTATATTTTAATAAATCGTCAGTTGAGTAATAAAAAATAACAAAAAAATGTTATAATTAATATAGTTAAAGGAATGATTTTATGTTTTCAAAAGAGTTAAAAGATGAAGATATTATTCAAGAAGAAAGAGAAATAACATATAAATTTGGTAATTCTACAGTTATTGTTCATGTACCACAAATGACTGTAGCACAAAAAAGGAAATCATTGATTAAATTATACGATACAATCAATGATATAGCTAGAAGTTGCGAACAAAGAGGTATTGATACATCTAGTTGGTTTTATACACAAGAAGAAATTGAAAAGATGAAAAAAGATAAAAGATATACATTTATTTAGAAAAGAGGTAAATTATGGTAGAAACTAAATTAAATATCAAAGATTTTATAGTATTAGATATAGAAAATCCAAATACAAAAGCAGATTCTATTTGTTCTATAGCTTTTATTCAGGTAAAAAATAATGAAGTTGTAAAAAAGGAAAATGTATTGATAAATCCAGAAGATAGATTTGATGAAATAAATATGAGGGTAAATAAAATTACACCTAATATGGTTAAGGATTCTCTGACATTTGATAAATTCTGGAAAGATAATGAAGAAATATTAACAAATAGTATTATTGTGGGTCATGGTATTAAATATGATTTGAGTGTTATTACTAAAACATTGCAAAAATATAATATTATACTTCCAACACTAAAAATAATATGTACTCAAAAATTATCACAAAAATATTTAGATATAAGTCATTATAAATTAGATTATGTTTGTGATTATTTAGGAATAAAACTTGAAGAACATCACAATGCTTTATTTGATACAATGGCTTGTTTAGATATTTTTAATTATATAAAAGATAATTATGATATAGATGAAAATGATGTAGAAGAATATAATTACATTGAAAATAAAAATCGTTCTACTGGTATGAAAGTTGTTTATAGTGATGATACTAAATCATTACAAGTATTGAAAAGTATAATTGAAACTATAATGGAGGATCAAAAAATAGAATTAGAAGAAATATATTCTCTCAATAGTTGGTTAAATGATAATACACAGTTAATTGGTAATTATCCTTTTGATAAAATAAATAATATAGTAAAAAGCGTTCTTCTTGATGGAAAAGTTAGTGATGAAGAATATATAGAATTAATATCAATTTTTAATGAATTTATTAATCCTTTAGAGGAAAATAAAAATGATAGTGATATTATTTTTGAAAATATGAATTTTTGTTTAACAGGTACATTTAATAGTGGATCAAAAGAAGAAGTTGAAAATAAAATCGTTAATAAAGGCGGAATAATTAGTAAAGGTGTTAATTCTAAATTAAATTATTTAATAGTTGGAGGTTCAGGAAGTGAAGCTTGGAAATTTGGTAACTATGGTGGAAAAGTCCAAAAAGCTATGGAGTTAAATGAAAAAGGTAAATCAATACAAATTATTGGCGAAGATGATTTATTAAAATATTTAAATTAAAAAGTATGTGAGATTTATGAATAAGTATACAGATGATAATATGAGAAACATTAAAAATATTACTACAAAAGTAGCAGGAGAATATTTAGGAATTCCGCCAATGGCTGTTGCTATAGGCTTAAGGGAACAAAAAATACCTATTGGCTATGCTATAAAAAGAGTTAACAAATGGAGTTATTATATAATTCCAGATAGGCTTATTGCATATAAAAATGGTAAATTGGATCAATGTTTGATAGATGGAATAGAAAAAAGATTAGATGAAATAAATAATAATTTTATATTACTTAAAGATGATTTGCTTGAATTGTTAAAAAATAAGTAAAGGAGTTTATTTTATGGAGAAGAAAAAGAAAAAACAAAAGAAAGAACTTAAAGTTGTTGTAATGAATCCACCATCAGAAGAAAAGAAAAAAGAAATTATAAAGAGAATTCAAGATTCTATAAACCTTTTATACAATTCAAGTGAAAAATAATTATAAGGATTGATTTAATAAATTGGAGGTTTTGATGGAAAAAGTATATATAAATATAAAAGAATTGCAATCGATATTAGGGTGCGGAAGAAGAAACGCGGAAAGGGTAATGAAACATTTACTTGAAATTGCTAAAGAGAAAAATTATTATATTCCAGAAAGCAAGCGAGATATATTAATTCCAATGCATCTTGTTAAAAGTGAATTAAAAATAGATAGTGAGGTTTGTAGATAATATGAAAAAAATAAGAGATTTCTTTATAGTTTTATTTGGAGGCCCTTTTGGTATCCATAAATTTATGAATGGTGAAATTGGTATGGGTATATTATATTTATTTACTGGTGGAATTTTTATGATAGGATGGTTTAAGGATGTTATAGCTGTAACGAGAGATTTGTTCCATATAAATGGAGCTGGATCTTTAATGAGTTATGATGTTATTAAGCAAATTAATAATGGGGATATGCCTTGTATTAACACACCAAACTTAAATCTTGAAGAAAATGAATTTTGTTGTTATATGGATAAAGGATATACATTTAAAGATAAGACTATTACAACTGGTTATACAGGTAGAAATAATGGTGTAAGTATTAGAATAGCAAAAGGAATTTCATATAGAACAGGTGCAAGTGGAAGTAGAGCTATTAGAGAAACTCAAAGGACTAAATATTTTGGTACATTATATTTAACAACAAAAAGATTAATTTATTCTTCACAAAATGTAAGCTTTGATAAACCACACGAGAAAATTACTTCAATACAAGAAGCAAAAGATGGACTAATTATTCAAATAGGATCAAATACATATGAGATAGTTATTGATACTCATTCTGAATTTATGAAAGTATATAATAATTATATAAAATTAATTTAATCTTTAAATAGTAAATTTGTTGAAATGGAGGATTGATTATGAAAAAGACAATATTAACTATTTTACTTTGTGGGGTTATGGTATTAGGATTAACTGGATGTAATAAATCAGATGGGAAAGACAAATTAAATTCAAAAGATGATGTTCATACATTTAAAGGAATAATTGTTGAGTGTGAACAAAATTCTATGATTGTTAAACCAGATAATACAGAAGAAGAATATAAATCCAGTGATAAGTTTAGAATTGAATATGTTGATGGCTTTAACTCTTGCAAAATAGATTCAAAAGTAAAAATAACTTATGAAGGTTTAATAAATGAAAGTTATCCAGCACAAATTGGTACAACAAAAATAGAACTTATAGATTAAAATTTGCGAGAATCCAAAAGAAACTTCGTAACTAATGGATTCTCGTTATTGACTAACTTTTAGACAAGTTAGTAACACACTACGATATTGGCTCGCCAATATCAGTGTGCAAAGGGAGAATACCCTTTTGAAACCCCTTTTAAGTAATACCAATGCAAACTTCGTAAGCAAAGGTATTACTCTTTTTTATTCAACTTTCGTTTTCATAAAAAAGAAAAAATGCTATCGCCACTTTCATCAGCAAAGCTGACAAAACGTGCCACGCATTTTTTAATAAATTTATCTAAATAATTGACACAAGCAATTATTTATGATAAATATTTATTGATTGGAACTCAGGAATCTTTAGAAGCCCTGAGTCGTTATAAAAAGTCCAATGCAATTACTTGCAAAGGACTTTTATTTTTTATTATATATTTTTTCTAATAATTTTGCAGTTTCTTTTTTAGCGTTATATATTGCTAAATAAGTAAATAATTCATAAACTACCATTACTATAAAGAAACCAATTATTACATAAGGATTATTTATTATTTTTTCTTTTTGCCAATCAATAAATTGTATTATTAAATATATTAATCCAAAAAATACAGTTGATAATGTAGTAGTATCATCAAATGCTCTTTGTATTGTTTTTGATTCTTGAGTATCAGCATTTAATCCTCTAACACTCCATTTTTGAATTACTGATAAAACTAATACCATTAAAAATGGTGTTGCAACCCAATATAAATTATACCCAAAATTATTTTTTAAAACTAATGCTAATACTAAACTAACTACTAATAAAACATTTAATAATACAATAGCAATATTCCTAATTAAATTTTTATTTTTTTGCATTTTTATTTCTCTCCTTTATCTTTAATGTTTGAATTAATTCAATAATTGCAGTTGAAGTATTGATTTGATATTCAGTATCTTCAATAGTATGTAGTAATAAATCTTTTTCTTGTTCTGATATGTTATCTTTCTCTAAATTTTTCTTACACGATTCTACTAATTGTTTTGAATTAGTTATACTACCAAAAACATTCATTTCTGCTTCATTAAGTTGATCTAGATTCATTTTATCATAGTAATCTTTAATAAATGGATTTAAAGTGCTTACTTCCATTCCTAAACCAATCATGTTCATCATTTCATTATAATTAACATTTATGTATTTGCTTATCTTTCTTAATGTTTTAGGATTTGGTATTTCACGTTCACCAGATTCAATTTTTGATAATTCAGCATTACTTATTTTAGCAACCTTTGCAAGCTGTCTTTGAGAAAGACCTGCATTTTCTCTAGCATTGGCAATTACTTCGCCAATCTTTTTTTCTTGCATAATAATACACCTCACACACTAATAATAGCATATGTGTTAACAAAAATCAACAAAAATAATAAAAATGTTAATAAAAGTGTTGACAACATAGTAATTACGATGTATATTATAGGTGTTAACGAAAATTAACAATATAAAGTGAAGTGTTAATTTTAAAAGAAAGGAGGGAACTAATGAAAATAAAGAAATTAGAAATACCTGAAAAGATTCTTAAAGATAAAAGAATCAAACCTGAATGTAAAATTATATATGAATATATATTTACAAAAGGATTTGAAAGAATCATTACAGATTTAAATATTGGAGAAATACAACAGGTTGTAAAAATAACTAATCAAGGATTAAAAAGAAATCTTGAAAAGTTAGAAAAGTTTAAGTATCTGGTATTTAAAGAATATGATACTGGAATGTATCAAATACATTTACAAGATTGTTAAATAACACTTGTGAATTAAGGTACAGTAAGATATGGGAGGCTTATGTTAGTACCTATAATTTTAACCCAAATAGGTTAATTACCCAAAAACTATATATTAACAGAAAGGAATACTATGGCATTCATAAGGTATTTTACAGCTGTTCCAAGAATAGTATTAAATGATCCATCTTGTTCTTCAACAGACAAGTTGGTGATGGGTGTGATTAACTCACTATCTAATAATAAGGAATATTGTTACGCAAGTAATGATTATTTCTCTAAAGAGTTAAATGTAGGTACTAAAACAATCTCAAATTCTTTATCAAAGTTAAAAAAATTAGGATTTATATATATTGAATATGTAAAAAAAGATAGGCATATTTATATGAATCCTAAAATTGTGATGGAAGAAAATTCCAAAGTATCAGAAAAAAATTTACCTGTTATGGTAGAAGAAAATTACCAACAGAAAAGAAAAGATTATAAAAAGAAAAATAATAATATAAATAATACTAATTTTAAAAATTGTGAACCAACAATTAGTTACGATTCAGATGGTGTAATGTTATGGAATGGAAAACGATGTGAAAGTAAAGAATGTACACCAGAAGAAATGAAAGAAATGGAGGAGTTATTAAGTGAATTTAATTAAGAAAGGATGTGTTTGAATGAACAATAGAACAGGAGGGAATTATTTATAGAATATGAAAAAAGGGGGAAGTAAATTGGAGGTAGTATATAATGTAAGTTTTAAATATAAGAATAATTTGATAAAAACAGATGAGGAATTAGAAGATATAATTACAAAGAAATTGTTAAAAGTAATACTAAATTTAGAGAATAATACAAGCGTGGCTTTAAATAATTCTTAAAATGAAGTATAATTACCTTGATAAATCAGTTTGTTATAACTCACGAAAGTTGAGGTGTAGCAAATGGAAAAGGTAGGTGTATATTGTAGACTATCTGATGAGGATAGATTCAAGAAAAACAAAAATGATGATAGTGAGTCAATCGCTAATCAAAAAAGTATGCTATTAAAATATGCTATTGAACAAGGTTGGGAAGTTATAGATATTTATTCAGATGATGACTTTTCAGGAGCAGGAACTTATAGACCAGATTTTGAAAGAATGATTAAAGATTGTGAAAGTGGTCGTATAAATACTGTTTTATGTAAAACACAAAGCAGATTTTCAAGGGATATGGAAGTAATAGAAAAATATCTTCATAATAAGTTTGTTGAATGGGGAGTTAGATTTGTAAGTATTGTAGACAATGCAGACACTAACATTCAATCAAATAAAAAGCAAAGACAAATAAATGGACTTGTTAATGAATGGTATTTAGAAGATTTGTCAGATAATATCAAAAGGTCTTTAAAGAATAAAAGAGAAGATGGAATGTGGATGGGAAGTTTTGCATCTTATGGTTATTTAAAAGATCCTAATGATAAACACAAACTTATTGTTGATGAAAATGTTGCTTATGTTGTAAAAGAAATCTTTGATAAATATAATAGTGGACTTGGTTATTATAAGATTTGTGAATCTTTAAATGAAAGAGGTATTTTACCACCCTCACTTTATAAAAAATCTATTGGTAGCAATTTTGTGTGTTGCAACTTTAATTATGAAACAACTGGTATTTGGACACCTGATACAATTGCTAAAATGCTTCGTAATGAAGTATACATTGGTAATTTAGTGCAAGGAAAAAGAACAAATATTAGTTATAAAAATCATAAATCAAGACAAGTTCCTAAAAAAGATTGGTGTAGAACTGAAAATACACATGAGGCAATTATTGATATGGAAACTTGGAATGCAGTACAAAGAAGATTAGGCAAACATGAAAAGCCAATGAAAAATGGTAAAATTCATATGTTAAGCCAGAAGGTTTATTGCGAGGAATGTGGTAGAGTTTTTATGAGAAATCAATGCAATATTAAATGTGCAGGTGGGGTTATTGAAAAAAGGGAATACTTACAATGTAAGGGCAATAAAAAATATCACACTTGCGATAATAATAGATCAATTAGACTAGATATAATACAGGAATTTGTATTAAACGCAATTAACGATTTATTAGATAAGTGTAATAAAACAAAATTAAAAGAAGAAATTGCACGAGAGATTAATAAAGATAATCAACAAGAAACTAAAATTACTAACCTTAATAAAGAAAAAGCAAATATTGAAAAGAAACTGAATGAAAAAAAACTATATTTCAAAAATCTATATGAGGATAAAATAAAAGGAATTCTTACTGATGAAGATTTTAAAATGTTGAGAGAAGATTATTCTAAAGAAGTAGAAAATTATCAAATGAGATTAAATGAAATATTACAAGAGTTAGATAATGTAGAAATAAGAAAAGAAAATTCAGTAGATATAGAAAGCATACTAAAAAAATACAAGAATATAAAAGAACTTAATAAAACAATTATAGATGAATTTATTGAGAGAATATATGTTGGAAAGCTGAATAAAGAAACGAATACTAGAGAAATTAGGATTGAATGGAATCTTGATTTATAGTATATAACCTATAAATTTTATAAAATATGTAGTTTTTGGGGAAAACCGATACCTGACACGGAGGTAGTGATCCTGGAGCTGTTGGAAACGGAATGAAAGAGAAAGACTATACTTTATTGATAAGTAAATATATGTATGATAGATTTAAAGAATTAGGTGTACCTGTAAAATTAACAAGAGATAGTGATGTGACATTGTCTCCAAAAGAGAGAACTAGGAAGGCTAGAAATTTTTATGGAGATAGTAAGGATGTTGTTATGATTTCTAACCACTTGAATGCAGGAGGTGGAGATGGTGCTGAAGTAATATATTCTTTACGTAATAATTCAACATTATCTAAAAAAATATTAAATGAGATTGAAAAGACTGGTCAAAATGTTAGAAAGTATTATCAACAAAGATTACCTAGTAATCCTAATAAAGATTATTATTTTATGTTGAGAGATACTCCAAATAATGAAAGTATAATTGTTGAATATGGTTTTATTGATAGTACAAAAGATGATGCTAAACAAATAAGAGATAATTATAAGAAATATGCTGAAGCAGTTGTAAAAGCTGTAAGTGAATATAAAGGTATTAAATATGTTGCTCCTATTAGTGAAGGTCAAACATATCATGTTGTTAAAAAGGGTGATACTTTGTGGGATCTTGCTAATAAATATAAAGTAAGTGTTAATGATATTAAAAATGCTAATGGGTTAAAGAGTAATATTTTAACGATCAATCAAAAGTTAATAATACCATCTAATACTCAAAATAGTTCTACAAATAATAATATAACTTATATTGTCAAAAAAGGAGATAATTTAAATAGTATTGCTAATAAATATGGAGTAACTGTAAGTGATATTAAAAAAGCTAATAATTTGTCGTCTAATACAATTAAAATTGATCAAAAATTAATTATTCCTAATTTAAAAGAATATACTGTTAAAAGTGGTGATTCTTTGTGGAAAATATCAAATAAATATAACACAACTGTTAATAAAATTAAAAATATTAACAATCTATCAAGTGACAAATTAAGTGTAGGACAGAAATTATTAATTCCTTAACTTATTAAAATATGATATTATATATATATGAAAAGTAGTAAAAGTAAGTTAGTAGAAATTATATTAGTTGTAATAATTATTGGAGCTTATTACTTATATGATAGTAATAAGTCTTTTGCTTTTGATAATAACAAAATAAACAGTGTTTCTAATATAAATGAGATACCTGAATATGATGGTTCTGCTTATGTGATTATTAATAATAATGAACCTAATTTCGAAGATATATCTAAAAGTGGTGAATCATTTGAAGTTTATAGTGAACTTGATTCTCTTGGTAGATGTGGAGAAGCTTATGCTAGTATAGGGAAGGATTTAATGCCAACTGAACCTAGAGGAAGTATTGGAAGTGTTAAACCTACAGGATGGCACACTGTTAAATATGATAATATTGACGGAAAGTATTTATATAATAGATGTCATTTGATTGGATATCAACTTACTGGAGAAAATGCTAATAAAAACAATTTAATTACATGTACAAGATATATGAATACAGTTGGCATGTTAGATTTTGAAAATAAGGTTGCTAATTATATTAAATCTACAGGTAATCATGTGTTATATAGAGTTACACCAATATTTAAAGATGAAAATTTATTAGCTAGTGGTGTTCTTATGGAAGCATATTCTCTAGAAGATAATGGTGAAGGCATAAAATTTAACGTTTTTGTTTATAATGCACAGCCGGGTATAACTATTGATTATAAAACTGGTGAAAGTAAACTTCAAAGTTAACTCTATGTGTATAGAAGACACGATAGTTGAAAATAATAATATAAACGAGTATAATATATTCGAATGGTGATTTATATGGAAGTAAAAAAGAAAATTAAAAAAGCCATGTTTTTTCAAAGAATGAAAAGGAATTTAGAAAAAGTTAAGAAATTTTATATTAAATATAAATATATAATAATGATGTGTTTACCATTTGTATTAATGGATGTATTCACTTTTTTATTCGGAAAAGATATTGACTTTGTAACTATAGCATTTTATGCGCCGGTGTTATTTAGTACAATATGGATAGCATTATTTGTAGGATTATCAACAAGTTTTAAAGGTGTATTTAATAAAATATTGTATTTGCTTTTTAATGCTTTGTTTTTAACTATGTTTCTAGTGAATAATGTTTATTATTCTATGACAAAGACTTTTTTTGATTTTAGTTTAGTTGAGTCTGCTAGTGAAGGTAAGTCTTATATGTTAGACACATTGAAGAATTGCAATCCCTGGGTATATGTTTCTATTATTATAGTTATTATTGCAATTGTATATGGGTATAAATATATTCCTAAAAATAAAAAGAATAATTATAAAAATGCAGGTATTATATTAGCTGGATTTATCGTTTTACATTTGATTGTTCCTTTTTCATTGGGAAAAGCTAATAGTACATTAACATGGTCTAGTTGGAAAAATCCTAGAAATATATATATTTCATTTAATGATAATAATAAAAGTATGAAAATAAGTGGTTTATATGAATATACTATTAGAAATTTTTATATAACATTTTTAAAAACAAAAGAAAAAGAAAATGCTGAGGATGTTGCTTTTTTAGATGAAGCATTTAAAGAGAGTGAAGAACATAAAAACAAATATACTGGTAAATTTGAAGGAAAAAATGTAATTTTCTTACAAATGGAAGGAATGGATACTTGGCTTGTATCTAAAGAAAATACTCCGACAATATATAAATTAATGAATAGTTCATACAATTTTACTAATCATTATTCTTATTATAATGGGGGAGGTTCAACATTTAATTCAGAGTTTGCTGTTAACACTGGATTTATTACACCTCTTTCATATACTAAGAATGCTTATACATTTAATAAAAATAATTTTCCTTATTCTATGGCTCATTTATTTAAAAAATTAGATTATTCTGTTAATGCATTTCATATGAATAGTGGAGAATTCTATTCGAGAACTGTTAACTATAAGAATTGGGGTTATGATAATTATTATGGTTTAGCAGATATGTTTGATTATAAGAATAATGAATATCAATTAGATAGAGAATTAATTTTAAATGAAGAATTTAGTGATCTGATGTTTCCTGAAGAAGGAAAATTTGTAGATTATATTATTACTTATAGTCCTCATTTACCATTTACTAATACTAAAGGTGTATGTAAGAAATTATATGAAGAAGATATCCAAAAAGAAAAAGAAGAGATAGCTAATAGTACTGGTCAATCTATAGATGAAATAAAGATTGAATTTAGTCAAATGAGTGATGAAGAGTGTGCTAAAAGACAAGCTAAAGAAACTGATTATATGATTGAATTATTACTTCAAAAGATGGAAGAAAAAGGTGTTTTAGATAATACTGTTATAATTGCATTTACTGATCATTATTTATATACAATTGAAGATCAAAGTGTTTTAGATAAGTATAAAAATACATCTAATAATTTAATAAATAATACTCCATTCTTTATATGGTCAAGTGATACTAAAAAAACTAATATTAAAAAAGTTACCTCTCAATTAAATATATTACCAACTGTATTAAATTTATTTGGTATTAAACATAATGTTAACAATTATATTGGAGAAGATGCATTAAATCCTAATTATGAAGGAATAGTATTCTTTAGTGATTATTCTTGGTATGATGGAAATGTTTATGTTAGTGGAGCAGAGGTTACTAACAATAAAAAGATTGATCCTGAAGAATTAGAAGATAAAAACTATTTAATAAGTTATTTAACTAAAAAGAATGATTTAGCTCTTAAATTTAATTATTTTAAAAAAGTTAAATTAGAAAAAAATAATTCAAAGAATGATAATGAAAAAGAAACTCAAAATTAATGAGTTTCTTTTATTTTTGTTTTTGTTCATTTGCAATATCATCTATGGTAATTTTACTTGTATGTGGAATAGGTTTCCAGCCAACGTCTTTAAATAATGCTATGTATGTTGTATATCTTCCTACTATATCAAATATTGGCCATGTTAAGCTCCATTTAATAATGTTCTTAATTGGCATTTTCTTGATTCTTTTTCTTTCCATAAATAGAACGTAATAGTAAATACCAATTTTTTCAATGTATGCTCCAATTCTATAAAATAGTCGAGCCCAAATAAATATTAATAATCCTACAAAAAATGCTTTAGGTCCAGCAGGTATTTCTACTATTGGATTAAACCAATGTCTTAATATTTTTGCAAGATATGTACCACCAGCTAGAAGGTTAGTTGATGATAATCCATGTGAATAACAATAACATGCATGGAAGAATAAAGAAACAGTTAACCATCTAAAAATATTTATAACATTAGTTGGAAGTAGATGCATAAATGTATCATACATCATAAATCTTTGCTTAATTGATAGTAATATTTTTTTCCACCATGGATATTTCTTTTTTTGTTGTTTTGTCCATTTTACTTTTACGAATTTTTCTCCAAAGAATATGTTTGCAAATAACTTAAGTCCTGATTCTTTAAAATTTATTAATAAACCTTTTGACCATCGTAATTTTTGATTGTATGCAACTTTATAATTTGGAGTTTGTTCATCATAAAATTCTGCATCATTTTGATAAGATATTCTGTATCCTTGTGACACTGCATCGGCTGTAAAGCCTCTATCTTCAGTTAATGAAGTGTAATGCCATCCGTTTTCAACAACTTCACTAGCAAATAAATATCCTGTTCCTTGAAGATTGGTTGCAAGTCTTAAAACGCTTCTTGCTCTATGGTTTTCACGAATTGATCTTAACCAGTGTACTCCAAAACATATTGTAATCCAGTTTTCATCAATGTTTTTTATATTTCTATATGATGTAATAATTTTTTCTCCAGAATCGAAAGCATCATTCATTTTAGATATAAAGTCTTTTTTTAATAAGTTGTCTGCATCAAATACAAAAAATCCTTCGAATGAATTTCTTTTGTAATCTTCCTCAATTCTGTCAAATAGGAATTCTAGTGCATATCCTTTAGTTTTATGTTCACTATCAAATCTTTCATAACATATGCATCCTTTATCTCTAACTATTTTCGCAGTCGAATCAGTACAGTTATCAGCTACTACAAAGATTGTTAATAAATCTTTAGGATAATCTTGTTTGTGAATACTATCTATTAAATTACCAATTACTTTTTCTTCGTTTCTTGCTGCAATAACTATTGCATATTTATGTTTCTTTTTCGCAGGCTTGAACTTTCTTGTAAAGAACATTCCTATTAAAAAATATATTTTCCTATAAAATACTGCATAAACTAATACAGCACCTAATATTGCATTAAATTTTCTTAACCATGGATATAAACTACCTAAAAAAGTAATAATATCTCCTAAAATTTTTGCCATAAAATCTCAACCTCTAAAAATCTCTTAAATTATATCATATTAAACTTTTATTGTAAAATTTGATTATTTTACGTTATCTATTGTTACTTTACTATTATGTGGGATAGGTTTCCATGTAACTTTTTTAAACAAAGCTATATAAGTAGTATATCTTCCAATAATATCAAATGTTGGCCATGTTAATATGAAAAGTATTTTATTTTTTAAACTTATTTTTTTGATTCTTTTTCTTTCTATAAATAGAACGTATATACCTATTAGCATATTACTTATATTTATTGATAATCTATAAATAATTCTATAAAAAACACATAATATGAATGCTAAATACATTGCGTGAAATCCTGGTCCAGCTGACAAATTAAAATTAAAAATATTACCAAGTAATTTTGATAAATAATTACTTCCATCAAATATATAAGTTGTTTCTAAGCCATTAACGTAAATGTATGAACAATAAATTATTACTGTGAATACTAACCATCTTACTAAATTTATAAATGAAATAGGTGTTAGTTGTGATAAAGTATCAAATGATGCAAATCTATGTCTTATTGATTCAATAAATGATAATAAGTAGTCTTTTATGGTTTTATTTTTCTTTTTTTCTATTTTTCTCCATTTTGTTTTGATAAAATGTTTTCCTAAAAAAATGTTTGCAAATAAATATGGACCTGTTTGTGCAAATGCTTGTAAGTGTCCTTTTGACCATCTAAGTCTTTGTCTCCAAGCTATTTTTAAACTAGTTGGTTGTTCATCATAAAATTCTGCTTCATCTTGATATGTTATTTGATATCCTTGAGCTACTGCATCAGCTGTTAAAGCTCTATCTTCAGTTAGAGAAGTGTAGTGCCATCCATTTTTAATAACTTCATTTGAAAATAAAAAACCTGTTCCTTGAATATTTGTTGCTAATCTTAAAACACTTCTAGCTCTATGATTTAATCTTATTGATCTTATCCAATGTATTGCATATGTAGATGCAACCCAGTTTTCATCAAAGTTCTTTGTGTTTCTATACGATGTGATTATTTTTTCTCCTGAATCAAAAGCATTATTCATTTTAGAAATAAAATCTTTTTTTAATAAGTTGTCTGCATCAAATATGAAGTATCCTTCAAAAGATTCAATTCCATAATCTTTTTTAATATTGTTAACTAAGAATTCTAGTGCATATCCTTTAGTTTTATGTTCACTATCAAATCTTTCATAACAAATACATCCTTTATCTCTAACTATTTTTGCAGTTGAATCAGTACAGTTGTCTGCAACTACAAATATAGTTAATAAATCTTTAGGATAATCTTGTTTGTGAATACTATCTATTAAATTACCAATTACTTTTTCTTCATTTCTTGCTGCTATCATAATAGCGTATTTATGTTTTTTCTTTGCTGGCTTAAATTTACGCGTAAAAAATAAACCAATTAAAAAATATATTGGTTTATGAAAAACTAATATTGCTAAAATAGTTGCTATTATTCCATTTATAGTGTTTCCAGTATTATAAAAACTAGCTATTTTATTTATTATAAAATTAAGTACTTCCATGGTTACCTCGTGAGTACATTATATCATAATATTATAGTAAAATCATTAATATAATTCTTTACATACACCTGGGTCTGGAGCATAAAAACAATGTCCTTTATATCTTCCGACATTTCTTTGATTGAACCATGTACCCTTACATTCAGTATTTTTTGATGGAGAATAAAACCACAATGCATTTGTAGCTGGGTAATAGTATTCTCCTTTTAAAACTCTTTTTGCTAATTCTTTTTCTTTTGATGTTGCACTTCCACTATTATAAAGAGGACTATTATATCCTACAAAACCACCTTTACTTGATGATACAACATCTCTAATACTTCTTATATTTTTAAAATCTAGACAATTTGCTATTGCTCTATTTACAATAACATTTCCCACCATTAGCATTCCAAGATCTCCTTCAGCTAAAGCTTCTGCCCTCATTAATCTAGCACACATATCTAATTCTTTAGTTGTATAATTAATTAACATATAATCACCTAGAGTATTATATGTAATTGTGTAAATCTTTACATTATAATTTTACTTTAGTGTTTCTCTATAATATAATAATTACAAGGAGTATATGCTTATGAAGACATTAAAATATGGAAATGAAACTATAGTAATTGAAGATGAAAGTTCAGAAGGAAAAACTGGTATAGCAATTCATAATATTGAAGATTTAGATGATACTGTAGTTATTAATACTGATGAGATTAAAAATGCTTTAGAAGATACAGTTACTGATTTAAAACTTGATTTGGAGGAAGATAAAGATGAATAGTTTACCTAATACAGGTATTTCTTTAGATTCTCCAAGAATTAATGAAATGAATGATTTCTTAAACATGATGCTTTCTATTGCTAAACAAAATAATACTAAATTATCAACTGATGATGTGTATTATTTGTTATCAAGAGTTAATATTAAAAAAAATGATCATAATAAAAGAAAATCAATAGAAAATATATTTCATACATGGATTGAAAGATTTAGAAATATTCGTGGTGTAAGTGTTTTTCAATCTGAAGATTGGAAATATTTTTGTCAATTTACTAATAGAGCTGAATTATTAGATATAAGAGATATTAAAATGTATATTCCTATTGATTATGATCATTTAGCTAAAGGAGTTAATGAATTATTTGGCTTTATGGCTTCACTAAATATGGCACATGCTTCAAAAGTAGGAATGGACTTAAGAAATGATAATGTTGTAATTAGATTGCCTATTGAGGATGTTGAAAATGCATATAGAATTATAGATTTTTGTAATAATAATAAATATATAAAAGCTGGATTGAATAAAACTAATCCATTTGTTCCTAATTATAATGGATTAGGTGTTATGTATGAAGAAGGTTTTTCATATAATCATGAAATGGCTAGTGGAATAGCAACTTTTATTAATAGAAATTTGTATAGAGATAGAGTTAGTATTGATGACTTTAATAAAGAATTTGATTCTTTGTTTAGAAATAATCAATATTATAATAGTATTAGAACTGCATATTCAGAAGCTGTTGGATTTAGTAGAGGTCAATTCCAAAAAGCAGGTAAGAATTATAATATAAGTTTTCAATTAACACCAGCTCAAAAAGAAAATATTTTTATGAAAGCTGTAACGGCTACATATTCTAAATATGGTATTGAACAAGTTAAATATGCTATATTGAAAGCAATAAATAGTGGTGATTATAGTTCTTTTACATCTAATCATGAAAATTTGAAAAGTAGATTAAAGAATAATGTATCAAGTAGAGATATGTTTAATATGATTTATGATATTGTAGAAAAGAGAATTGGTAGAGTAGATGGCATTGATTTAGAAACATTAGTTAATAGATTTACTTCTTTGTCTTTTGGGAACTCTTTAGCGACTAGTTTAAATGCAGTATGTAATGTAACTCTTCAAAAATATGGTCCTGAACAATTAAGAAGAGCTTTAAATGATTTTTATCGTTATGGTGTAATTGAAAGATTTACACGAAGGTCTTTAAATCCTAATGATCCTACTAATTATCGTAAAATAATAAGTAACTTTGATAGATCATCTCTTATTAGTACTATTAAAAGTAATTTGCAAATTACGGGTGCTAATATTGAGTATATGAATGAAGAAGGACTTATAAATTTCTATGTTGATTATTTGTCTAATAGTAGGGAGTTACAAAATGGTGACAGAGGTCCAAGAAAATAATTTCTTGGATTTTTTCATTTTTTGTTGATAATCTAAAAAACATATAGTATAATTGTTTTTGTGCTAGGGGTATGGTGTCAGTGGTAGCATGCCGGTCTCCAAAACCGTTGGGGAGGGTTCGAGTCCTTCTACCCCTGCCATAGAGATATAGTCGAACATGATGTTCGTTAATGTAGACTTGATATAGATGTATCAAGTCTTTATTTTATCTTTGGGGATTTATTTATGAATTTTTTGGTATATTTATTTTTTGGTTTTTTAGAGCTAATGTAATAATGAGTAATCTAATAATTAGCGATAGTGGGAGCAGTATTAAACTATTCGTTTATTTTTGCTTTTTGCTTTTTATATTAGGTATGATATTAACTGGAGTTTATTAGTTTAATAATAAATTTAAAGAAAATAGAAAGATATTAATTGCTGTTTTATGTTGTTATATCTTGTCTATTTATATTTTACAATTCTTACCTTCAATTTTTTCTTTTAATTTTTAATGTTTTGTGGTATAATATGTCTGAATTTTGAGGGGGTGTGATTATGAATAATCCTTTTACTGTGAGTTTTCCTTATCCAGTTGGGACTTTTCTAGTTAAACGTGAAAATAATCAAAAACATGTTGATCAAATATTTAAATATGTTGTGCGTAGAAATGGAGTTAGTGCTATACTTGTTTTAGATGTAACTACTAAACCAACTATTAGTCGTGAAATTAGTCTTGAAGAATTAGAATCTAATTGGGTTCTTGATGATGGAAGATATAACGAAGAAGATGTTTCTGAAAGAAGATTTAGATAATTAATTATTAAAGAATTCTTTAATAATTTTTTTATAGTTTGACAGCTGTTATACACTGTTATATAATGTTATATGTAATGAGGAGTATGTTATGAATTTAATTATAAGTAATAATAGTTATACACCAATTTTTGAACAGATTAAAAATTCTATTATTGAACAAATAATGTCTAATGAATTAGAAGAAGATGAAAGTCTTCCATCTATTAGAAGCTTAGCTCAAGATTTAAGAATAAGTGTTATGACAGTTAAAAAGGCATATGATGAGTTAGAAAATGAAGGCTATATAATTACTAAACAAGGAAAGGGTAGCTTTGTTGCTCCTAGAAATTTAGAATTGTCACTTGAAAAAAAGCAAAAAGAGATAGAAGATTATATTAATAAAATAATAGATATATCTAAAAAATATAATATTGATAAAAAAGATATTATTGATACATTTGAGTATATTTGGGGTGAAGAAAAATGAAAAATGTTATAGAAGTTAAAAAACTAAGGAAAAAATATAAGAATGGTTTTGAACTTGATTTAGATGAACTTAAAATACCATCTGGCTTAATTGTTGGTCTAATTGGAGAGAATGGAGTAGGAAAAACTACTTTTATAAAGAGTATTTTAAATATTATTAAAATTGATGAAGGCAATATTAAAATATTTAATAAAAATTATACTGATGAAAGTATTAAAAATGATATTGGTGTTGTTTTAGATGAATCATTTTTCCCTGAAGTGTTGAGTGCTAAAGATATTGATAAAATAATGTGTGGTATTTATAGTAGTTGGGATAGTGAGATGTTCTATAAATATATTAACGAATTTAAATTACAATTAGATAAGCCAATTAAAGAACTATCTAAAGGTATGAAAAAGAAATTAGAGATTATTACTGCATTATCTCATAAACCTAAACTATTAATTTTAGATGAACCTACTAGTGGACTTGATCCAGTTGTGAGAAGTGAAATATTAGATCTATTCCTAAAATTTGTTGAAGATGAAGAACATACTATTTTATTATCTACTCATATAACAAGTGATTTAGAACAAATAGCTGATAAAATTATATTTATTAATAGAGGGAATATTATTTTAAATGAAAATAAAGATGATATTATTGATGATTATGGTATTTTAAAATGTGATGAAAAATTATTTAATAAATTAGATAAAAAAGATATTTTAAGATATAGAAAAAATAAATATAGTTATGAAATATTAGTTAAAGATAAGAATGTTATTAAAAAGAAATATAAAAATTCTATTGTTGATAATATTACTTTAGATGAATTAATGTTACTTGTAATAAAGGGGGTAGAAAAATGAAAGGTTTAATTAAAAAAGATTTATTAGTTGTAAGATCAAATGCTAAAATTTTATTTGTTATTTTAGTTGCATTGAGTTTATTAGCTATTAAAGATAATAGTTCTGATATTTTAGTTATTATGCCTATATTTAGTATTATGATGTTTGTTTCTACTTTTAGTTATGACGAGTTTAATAAATTTAATACTTATGTTTCTGCTTTGCCTAATGGTAGAAAAGAGGCAGTTAAAGCTAAATATATTTCTACATTTATTGTTATATTATTTCTACTTGTTATATCATTTTTATTAGCTTTAGGTGTTGGTTATAGTAATAAATCTTTAGATATGAGTAATATAATTTCTACTTTAGTTGGTTCTGTATTTGCATGTGTAGTTGTTGTATCTTTATTATATCCTTTGATGTATAAATATGGAGCTATGAACGGAAGACTAATAATATTTGGTTTGGTTATAGGAATAAGTATGATTGGTAGTGTATTATCAAGAATGATAAGTTTTGATAAAATTATTAATTATTTTGATTCTCTTGGTAATTTATTTTTTGTTATTACAATAATTATTTCTTTATTGATAATTATTATTTCATATTTTATATCTGTTAAAATTTATAAAAACAAAGAGTTTTAAAAAAGAAGTTGGGATACCTAACTTCTTTACATTTTATCAACAAAATAATCTAATATTTTAATACTATCTTTATCCATTATTACTTCTGGATGCCATTGTAATCCCACTATAAATTTTTTATTTGGATATTCTACACTTTCTATTACACCATCTTCACTATAAGAGGAAATAACTAAATCTTTTAATTCGTTATTTATGTATGAATGATGTACACTATTAACATTGATTTCTTTTTCTTTTAGAATTGATTTTAATAGTGTATTTTCTTTTATTTTAATTTTATGTGCATTTTTGATATTTGGTTTATAATGATCATTATTTGGTAGTGCAATAGTCATATCATATCTTTCTCTTTCTTTTGAGAACATACTGCACATTATTTGAAAACCTAAGCAAATTCCTAACAATGGTTTGTCATTTTTGATAGCATGGTTTATAACATATTCGTCTAAATTTTGATGATATGTACCTCCAGGAACTATAAAACCATCACATTTATCTAAAACACAGTTTAATTTAGCATTATCAAGTTTATCATCACCTCTAGTTATTTCTGTGTAAGTTCTTTCGTCTGTTGGCATAATTCCAATCAATGCGACATTATCATATCTACTAAAGGCAGTTCTTACTTTTTCATAAAATTGTAATATACTTTGATTATCTTTATTCCAATATGATCTAGCTACTATTCCAATTATTTTCATATCTTTTTCTCTTAAATATTCTTTTAATTGACTAGCAGCTCTAAATCTATGTGATACGCTATTTTTTTCTTCACTAGTTGCGCTTCCGAATGTTTTATTTAAATCTTCAGATAAAAATATACAATCGTAGCCAAAAGATGTATCACCAACTTCATGATCAATAATTTTACCATAAGTTTTACCATCTACATGTTCATATGTACCATCTATGTGATAAAGAACCATAGTACAATTAAAATAAGCTGTTTTATCTTTACCTTCTAAATCTTTTATTAATTTATCTCTATTTGCTTTATCATTATGATTTTCACTATATCTAGCACTGTAAATACCAGGTTTACCATCTAATGCTTCACAACAAAGACCACTATCATCTGATAAAACATCATAATCTAATCCTTTATCTTTTATAAATTCACTTATCGTTTTAGCTTTAATTAGTGCATTTTCTAAAAAAGTAGTTCCATCTTCAATTATTTCTTTATCAAATCCAATTTGTTCCATTGTGATTATTTCTTGATTATTTAGTATTTGACTTATTTCTGTTATTTTATGTTTATTGTTTGAAGCTAATACTATTTTTTTCATATACATCACCAAAATTATTATACATTAATTTTAGTGAAATAAAAAGCATTCAACATATTCTATACATTCTTAGTTTATGATAAAATATTTATTGTGATATTTATGAAAATGATTAAATGGGAATATAGTAAAAAACTTAATGATAAAGGTGCAATAGATAAATTTGAAAAGAAATATTCTATAGAGTTTCCATCATATTTAAAGAAAATAATGAGTGAGAATAATGGTGGATTTCCAACTCCATACGTATGTACTTTATATGATGAAGAAGAAAATGACTTTAATAAATTATTGTCTTTTAATGAGGATGATGATGATAGTATTTTTGATGTAGCTGATTATTTTATACCTAAAGGTTATATACCCTTTGGATGTGATTCTTACAATGGTTACTATTGTATACATGAAAATTATGTAGTTTATATTAATTTTTTAAATGATAATATTGACTTAAATGATGAATATATTCTTGCAGAAAGTGTAGAAGAGTTTTTTGATAGTCTACATTAGTGTGGACTTTTTTAGTGTTTTGTGGTATAATATGTTCACTTTTTAAAGGGGTAAAAATAATAAAATGGGGGAGCAATGGAAAATATATTTGAAGTAAAAAGTAGTAATAAAAATTTAGATAATATTTTATCAAACCAAATTTATTATTATTTAAGTTCTAATTCTATGATACCAGAAGGTTTAATAACTCATATTTTTGAACTAGCTAAAAGTGGATTCAAAGATAATTTATTTACTAACTTTTATGGTTTAATAAAAGAATATAAAAATATGCTTGAAGTTGCTTTACAAAATGGCAAAAATGATGAATGGACTAGAAATTATATTAGTTCTTTAATAAAGATAATAGACTTTTATATTAAAGATATTGATTATGAAAATAAATTAAAAAATGAATTATCTAAGTTTGATAATAGAGTATTAAGTATTAGAGATGTTGAAGATTTAGGTTTTATTATTAATTATAGTTTAACAACTATTCCACAAGAATATATACTTTTATATTTAAGAAATGTTATTTATTATCATAAAGATATGTCAACTAATTTAGCAAGAAAAATAGTAATTGATTTTGTTAGTAATTATGCAATTCAAAATAATACTAAATGTAATGTTGCGTTTAGAAGTAGAAATGATGTATGTGGTTATTATCGTGAACATGTTGTTTCTATATCTACATCTTTAATTGATGATTTTAGTGATTATCCATATAGTGGTTCATGCTTGTTATTTAATACTATATTTCATGAATTTGAACATTTATTTCAATCTGAAAGATTACATACTAAAGTATATCCTAGTTATGATGAGATAGTGTTTTTTAAAGATTTTTTACTTTCATATACTAATATGAATTATTATAATGGTAATTATCCATATATACTTTTTGAATTATATGCAAGAATTAAAGCTGATAGAATTAATAGAGAATTTATTGATTATTTAGGTGCATATTATATGGTTGATAAGTATAATGCTGAGAATGATATTAATAGACATAATTCTAGAGGTAGAGTAGCAAATGGTAGATTAGTTGATATTGATGTTTTGTTTGATGAGAATATAAGTGAAATAATAAAGTATGTTAGGAATAGTAGAAAGAGATTTCCATTTTTAAGTTTAATATATGATAGTCATGGAAAGAGAAGAACATCTTATAAATTATTTAGAGATAGAAATGCATTAAAGAAAGCTTTAGATTCTGGTGATGATAGAGAAGAAATATCTAAGCTTATTGAAGAAATAAATGTTATATTAGATAATCAAGTATTATCTAGCGAGAATGCTCTTAGAGATAGTGAAGAAATATTAGAACATTGTGGTGATAATGCTGAAATGATTGAGTATGCTTTGAGACTTAAAAGATTAGCTGCTTCTAAACCAAGTATTATTGAAACAATATCTAGAGTAACAAATTATAATTCATGTTTGTCTAATGAACCATCTAAAAAATATGAAAGAAAATTAACAGATTCTACAAAACTTAATTTATAGATTGACAAAATAAAAAAATAGTGTATAATTTTAGGCAAGTGAGGAGATATAAGAATAGTCGAGCTATCTCGGGATAAACCTACACGTCATTTAAGCACGGAGTCACTAATTAGTTGACTTTGTGCTTTTTTCGTCTTTTTAATAGAGTCAACAAATATGAAAGGAGAATGTTTATGTTAAAAGATTTATATGTTGAATGCGTAAGCGTTCTTGTCATGTTATTAACAGCTATGAAATCTTAAAATATGAATGAATATTTGTTACTTTTACGTATACTTATATTCAGATTTTAAGTATACGTTTTTTTATTAGAAAGGAGGAATTTATATGTCAATAATAGAAATTAAAAAGTTATCAAAAGATTTTAAAGTAAAAACTAAAGAAAAAGGTTTTAAGGGTAGTATTAAATCTATGTTTAAACCTAAATATAAAATTGTTCATGCTGTTAAAAATATTAATTTGAATATTGAAAAAGGCGAGATTATAGCATTCATTGGACCTAATGGAGCAGGAAAGAGTACAACTATTAAAATGCTTACTGGTATTTTATATCCTGATTGTGGAAGTATTAAAGTAATGGGAATTGATCCTGTTAAAGAAAGAAAAAAACTTGCTTATGAAATAGGTACTGTATTTGGACAAAAGGAACAATTATGGACTCATTTAACACCATATGATAATTTTAAATTCTTTGCAGCAATTTATGATATACCAAATAGTGTAGCTGAAAAGAAAATCAATGAATTAATTATGCTATTTGAATTAAATGATTTTATAAATACTCCAGTTAGAAATTTAAGCTTAGGACAAAGAATAAGATGCGAAATAGTTGCATCTTTAATACATGAACCAAAAGTATTATTTTTAGATGAACCAACTATTGGATTAGATCCAGTTGTTAAAGAAAATATTCGTTCTCTTATAAAACGAATGAATAAAGAATATAAAACTACTATATTTTTAACTAGTCATGATGTTTCTGATATAGAGAAATTATGTAAAAGAGTTATCATTATTAATAATGGACAAGTAGTACTTGATGATTCAATGGAGAATTTAAAATATCATTATTTAAATAAAAAAATAGTTGAAGTTAAGATGAAAGAAAAAGTATCTATTAATGATGAAGAAGGAATAAATGTACTTAAGGATAAAGGATATAATTTAAAAGTAGAAGTAGATATTACTAAAAGAAGTGTTACTGATGTTATTAAATTATTAAATCCAGATAATATTATAGATATAAATATTTCTAATGTTCCTTTAGAAGAAATAATTAGTTCTATTTATAAAAAAGGTAAGTAATATGAAAAAATATTTTTATATATTTAAGTCAGAACTTCAAAGTAATTTACAATATATGACTAATATACTTGTTAGATGTTTAAGCTCATATATTATAGTTTATATCTTAATATCTTTATGGAAATATATTTATAGTGATCCTTCTGAGATTATTAATGGTTACTCTGTAGAACAAATGATTTGGTATGTTATAGTTACTGAAACTTTATGGAATATACTTAGTGGTAGAAAGTTATGTAAGAAAATATGTACTGATGTTAAGAATGGCAATATTGCTTATAATATAAATAAACCATATAGTTATATTGGATATGTTATATCTAATCATTTAGGTAATGTGACTATATCAGCACTTATATATGTTATTTCATCATTAATGATTGGTATTTTATTTGTAGGACATATTCCATCATTAAATTTTATTAATATTATACTTTTAATAATTAGTTGTATTTTTGCTATTTTGATTAACATTTTGTTTATATTGATGATAGGACTTTTTAGTTTTAAAGTTGAAGATGCTATGCCATTTTATTGGTTATATAGTAAAGTTATAATTGTGATTGGAACTATATTTCCTATTGAATATTTTCCAATTAAATTAAGAGGAATGTTGTCTTATAGTCCTATTTATGTAGTTTCTTATGGTCCAGCTAAATTATTTGTTGATTTTAGTTATAGTATGTTTTTGAAAATTTTTATTGCACAAATTATTTACATTGTTGTTTGCAGTTTAATATGTAAAATCATTTACAAGAAAGGGGTGAAGAAATTAAATGTTAATGGAGGTTAAAAATCAAATTAGAGTATGTTTACTTAGTATTAAATATGCTTTAGAAAGAGAAATGTTAAATAAAGTATCATTTTTATCTAATGTATTTTTTATGATACTTAATAATGCTAGTTTTTTGGTACAGTGGGTTGTTCTTTTATCTATTAAAGATAGTATTGGTGGTTTTACTATGAAAGAAATATTCTTATTATGGGGAATTGCATCTGGAACATATGGTGTATCTCATTTCTTTTTTGAAAAAGCTTATAGTTTAAGTGAAACTATTACTGAAGGATCTTTAGATACTTTTTTAGTCCAACCTAAGAATGTATTATTGTCAGTTATTACATCTGATATTAAAACTTCTGCGATAGGTGACTTAATATTTGCACTTGTTATGGTTATTTTATATGATATTAGAGTTTTACCATTATATACATTATTTTGTATTACTGGTGGATTAATATTAACAAGTATAGCTATCATATTTTCTTCACTTAGTTTTTGGATTGTAAGAGCTGATATGATTGCTGATAATATGAATAGTTCTATGATAATGTTTTCTACTTATCCTGGTGATATATTTAAAGGCGGAATAAATATTATTCTTTATAGTATTTTACCAGTTGGAATAGTTAATTATTTACCTGTTAGTGTATTAAGAGAGTTTAATTTGATGTACTTTATTATATTAGTTGTTGTTTGTATATTATTTATAAGCTCTTCTTATATAATATTTAATAGAGGACTTAGAAGATATTCTTCAAGTAATTTGATGAATGCTAGAATTTAGTATACGTTTTGTATACTTTTTTCTTGTCAATAAAGTGTACTTATGGTTCTAAGAGTTTCTTTTTATGATATACTTATATTGGGAGATTTTATTATGAGAAAAAATATTAAGGGAGTTAATATTAACTATGAATTTTATGATAATGAGTCTAAAACAAATTTAGTTTATTTACATGGATGGGGTCAAAATATACAAATGATGATGCCTATAGCTAAACCTTTTATTAAGAAATATAATGTGCTTATAATAGATTTACCTGGTTTTGGGGATAGTGCTGAGCCTAATGAAGTATGGTCTATTGAAGATTATTCTGATATGGTTTATGAATTAACTAAAGAATTGAAGATGAATAATCCTATATTGATTGGTCATTCTTTTGGTGGAAAGATTTCATTGAGTTTTGCTACTAAATATAAAACAAAAAAATTAGTATTATTAGCTTGTCCATATAGAGTAGAAAATAAAAAATTAACTACTAAACAAAAAATATTTAAAGTATTAAAAAAAGTTCCTGGTTTGAATAAACTAGAAAGTACTATTAAAAAATATGTTGGTTCTACTGATTATAGAAATGCTAGTGAAATGATGAGAAAAATATTAGTTAAACATGTTAATTATGATTTGACTGATAAACTTAAATATATAAAGTGTCCTACATTGTTAATATGGGGAACTAATGATGCAGCTGTTAGTTATAATGATGCATTAGATTTAGAAAAAATGATTGATAATTGTGGATTAGTTACATATGAAGGTTGTACTCATTATGCTTATTTAGAAAGACTTGAGCAAACTAAAAGTGTACTTAAAAATTTTATAGGTGGTGAAGATAAATGAAATGGTATTTCTTACTTGCGTTAATTCCATATTTTTATTATTTGATGTTTAAGTCAAGAAAAGCTATGCATATGCTACAACAAAACTGGTATAATGATGGAAATAGATATTTTAAATGGATAATGGATAATCTATTAAAAACATTTTTGATATTTGATGCTTTATTTATTGGTTTTGCAACTATAAAGAATAATGATACTATATTGTTAATTGTATTTTCATTATTTTATATAATAGCTTATATTATCAGAAGTAAAAAAGTTAAAATGGAACAATCTAAAAAACCTTTGGTTATTACTGCTAGAATTAAAAGATTATATGTAACTATGCTAATATTATATCTTATAGCTATAGTTCCTATGTTTATATGTTTTGATAAATATCCTTTATATTTATATTGTACTTATGCAGGACTTTTAATGTTTTTAAATGTATTTGTTGTGTTAATTGCTAATGTGATTAATAGACCTATTGAAAAAATAGTATTTAATCATTATAAAAGACTTGCTAAAAATAAACTTAATAGTATGACTAATTTAAAAAGAATTGGTATTACTGGTAGTTATGGTAAAACTAGTACTAAGAATGCTTTAAATGATATTTTAAATGTTAAATTTAATTCTTTTGCTACTGAAAAGAGTTTTAATACTATGAATGGTTTAATGATATCTATTAATAATAAGTTAGATAAGTTTAGTGATGTATTTATTGCTGAGATGGGAGCATTTAAAAGAGGAGAAATAAAACAAAAATGTGATTTTATTAGACCTCAATATGGTATTTTAACTACAATTGGAACTGCACATTTAGAAAGTTTTGGAAGTAGAGAAAATATTCAAAAAGCTAAATTTGAATTAATTGATTCTTTGCCTGAAACAGGAATTGCTGTTTTAAATATGGATGATGAATACCAAAGAAATTATAAAATTAAAAGTAAATGTAAAGTTGTTTGGGTGTCAATAGGTAATAAAAATGCTGATGTATGTGCTAGTGATATAAGTTTATCAAATAGAGGAACTAAGTTTACTTGTACTTTTAAAGATAAAAAGAAAAAGTGTGAATTTGAAACTAAGTTACTTGGAAGTGCTAATGTATATAATGTTTTACAAGCTATAGCTATGGCATATAATTTAGGAATGAATTTAGAACAAATTCAAATAGGCGTTAAAAGAATAGAAACTGTTGAACATAGATTGCAATTAAGAAAATATGGAAATATTGATATAATAGATGATGCTTATAATTCTAATCCAGTAGGTTCTAAAATGGCACTTGATGTTCTTGGAATGATGGATGGAAAGAAAATTATTGTTACTCCTGGTATGATTGAATTAGGAGAAGAACAACATAATTTGAATATGGAATTTGGACGTCAAATTGCTAAAGTTTGTGATGAAGTTATTTTAGTAGGTGAAATGCAAACTAGACCTATATTAGAAGGATTAAAAAAAGAAAAATATGATTTAAAGAAAATACATATATTAAATGATGTAAAGGAAGCTTTTCCTTTAATGAGAAAATTAAGTGATAATAAAACATATGTATTGTTAGAAAATGATTTACCAGATATATTTAATGAGTAGGAGATGGAGTAATTTATGAAAATAAAAGTTGGAGTTATATTTGGAGGAGAAACTGTAGAACATGAGGTTAGTATAATTTCTGCTTTACAAGCAATTAAAAATTTAGATGAAAGTAAATATGAAATAATACCAATTTATATTTCAAAAGATAGAACTTGGTATACTGGACATATTTTATTAGATATTGAAACTTTTAAAGATTTTAATAATGTTAAAAAATATGCTAAAAAGGTAACTTTATATAAGAAAGAAAATTCTTATTTATTACAATGCACTACTGGGTTATTTAGAAAAGATATTACTGATGTTGATGTAATTCTTCCTGTTGTGCATGGTAATAATGTTGAAGATGGAACTTTAGCTGGATACTTAGATACTGTTGGTGTTCCATATGTTGGTTCTCATGTTTTGGGTGCTGCTTTGGGTCAAGATAAAGTTGCTATGAAACAAATTATGGCTTCTAATGATATTCCAGTAGTTGATTATACTTGGTTTTTTGATAACGAATATACTGAAGATAAAGATAAAATATTAAAAAATATTAAAAAAGTTGGATATCCAGTAGTTGTTAAACCTGCAACTTTAGGAAGTAGTGTAGGTATAACTTATGTTAAAAGTGAAAAGGATATTGAAGAAGCTCTTGAAACAGCAATTAGTTATGATACTAAAGTAGTAGTTGAAAAAGCTGTTGAAAATTTAGTTGAAGTAAATGATAGTGTTCTTGGAAGTTATGAATATCAAAAAGTTAGTCCAATTGAAGAAGTAATGGGCGAAGATGAAATATTAAGTTATGCTGATAAATATTTAGGAAATGCTAAAAAAACTGGTTCTGTTAGTAAGGGTATGGCTTCAACAAGTAGAATTATTCCAGCTAGAATTAGTGATAAATTAACTAATGAAATACAAGATTGTTCTAAAAAAGTATTTAGAATTATGAATTTTAGTGGCGTTTGTAGAATTGATTATTTAATAGATTCTAAAACTCAAAAATTTTATGTTAATGAACCTAATACAATACCAGGAAGTTTATCATTCTATTTATGGAAAGAAGCTGGCATGAAATATAGTGATTTATTAGATGAAATGATTCAAATAGCTATTAAAGAATATAAACATAAAAGTAAAAAAGTAAGATCATTTGATTCAAATATATTAGAAGGATTTAATGGTTCTAAAGGATGTAAAGGTTTAAAAGGACTTAAAAACTAAAAGAGTTAATATTTAACTCTTTTTAATTTGTTTGCAAATCATTCGATTCATGTTATAATATGTAACTAATTAGAGGAGAAATTAATAATGAATAATGAAGTAAATAATGCTTTAATTGCAAGCTATCCTGATGCAATTAATTTTAAAGAAACGGAATCATATAAATCATTTTATGATGCTTTAAAAAGATTTTTATGTGTTGATAGTTTTGAGCAAAGAGATATATTCTTACATGATAAACAAGCAGAGGAATCTTACTTGTTTGACTTTAAACAGGATGATAAACAAAGTCCTATATGCTTTCAACGTAGTTATGCTAGGACAAATGATGTAAGTGTTGTAACTTCAAATAGATATACAAATGTTTATGTTGTAGATTCTTCTTATTATATTCATGTAACAGAAGAGGTAAATGGTAGTATTTTAGATGTGTATTTTAAACAAGAACCAGGCGGTTATTTGTATGCAACAGTTTATTTGATACCTGAATCTGCTTTGAAACGTGAAAGAGAAAATAGTCCTCATTGTGTTCATCCAGGATTTTATGTAAGTGGTAGAACAAATATTTATACAGAATGTATTTCTTTTGAATGTTTATGGAAAGCATTATCTGAAGAAGAGATGACACAATTTGTGGGTAAACTTTCTAGTATGACAATAGGTGATATTTATAATTATGCAACTAACTATAAAATTGATGCTTATGATCAATATAAAAAATTATTACAAAAGTCTGATGAACCAAGAAGTAGTATCAAAATGTAATTCAATTAAATATAAAATTAAAGTGGAACATAAAAGATGATGTTCCACTTTTCAAATTATTCATTATTACTATTTATTATTTCTAGTGTACCTGTTTTTTTACTTTTATTTATTAATTTATTTTTTTCTAATAAATATTTTACTCTGTTTGCTACTCCAATGTTTCCATCTATTAATTTAACATTAGGAAGAATATTTAAAATTTTCTTTTTTATGTGTGGATAATGTGTACAACCAAGTACTACAGAGTCAACACTTTTGTCTTTGTACTCATCTAAATATTCATGTAATAATTTACTTACTCTTTTTAAATCATTTGTTTCTATTGCATTAGCTAGTCCTTCACATGGAAGAAGATATATATTTTGATTTTCTCTTTGATTTTTTGATATTAAATCATGAATTCTTTCTGATGCTATTGTACCTGGTGTTGCCATAACAATAGTATTATTGTATCCATTATCACATGCTACTTTTATTGCTGGTTCTGTTCCGACAAATAGTACTTTAGGATAATCATTTCTTAATTTTTCAATACATCTAGTAGTTGCTGTATTGCATGCTATGACAATTATTTTTACTTTCTTTTCTAACAATTTATTAACAATGTCTTTTACTATTTTATATAATTCTTCATCACTTTTTTCACCATATGGGTTGTGTTTTGAATCTGCATAATATATATAACTTTCATTTGGTAAAAGTTTTCTTATTTCTTCTAAAGTAGTAAGACCACCTATACCTGAATCAAATATTCCAATTTTGTTTCTCATAATTCGCCTCTTTACATATTTTATCACAAATAGTTATTTTTGTTATTTATTATGGTATAATTATATGTGTATTTTATGTAAGGGATGAATATGGAAAGTTTAATTAATAGTATTATAGATTTATTTAGTGGTTTACTTGCAATGAAGTATGGAAAAGAAGTACTTGTTTTTATTATATCAATATTGCCTATATTGGAATTGAGAGGTGGATTGCTTGCTGCTTCGCTTTTGAATGTTTCTCCAGTTAGAGCATATATTATATCTATTCTTGGTAATGTTTTGCCAGTTCCATTTATATTATTATTTATTAATAAAATATTAGAATGGATGGAAAATAGTAAAATTAAATGGATGAATAAGTTTGCTAAATGGTTACATAAAAAGTCTGATAAAAATAAAGGTCAAATTGAGAAGTTTGGTTATTTTGGATTGCTATTGTTTATTGGTATTCCATTGCCTGGAACAGGAGCTTGGACTGGATGTTTAATTGCTTCATTGTTAAATATGGATAGAAAAAAATCTTTTTTTGCTGCGTTAGGTGGAATAATAATGGCTAGTATAATTATGATGATATTGTCATATGGTGTGCTAAAAGGAATAATTTCATAGATTATTCCTTTTTTATTTGTTATAATTTTAATAATGGGTGATAAATATGTCTATAGAATTTTATATAGCTTCATTACCAGTCTTTTTGATTGGATTATACATTTATAAGAAAGATACTGAAAAGGAACCACTTAAATTGTTAGCAAAGTTATTAGGATGTGGTGCAGCTGCTGCTGTATGTACTTTAATCTTTTCTCTTATATTAAGTGGCTTTATTCCATTTTTAAAAGTGACTGATATTAATACTTTAAGTGTATTTGAAAGAATAATATATATATTTGTAGGAATTGCATTTATTGAAGAAGGTTTTAAATATTTGTTCTTATATAAGTATGGTTATAATAATAAAGAATTTGATTCTTCGTTTGACATGATAGTTTATGCTACATTTGTGTCTTTAGGATTTGCGTTGTTTGAGAATCTTCTATATGTTTATGAAGGTGGAGTTGGTCTTGGAATATTTAGAGCGATAACATCTATACCTTTACATGCTACATGTGGAATATTTATGGGAGCATTTTTATCTGTTGCTAAACATTTTGAAATAAATAAATTACCTGGTGCATTTAAAAATAAATTTTTAGCATTATTAACCCCAGTATTAATTCATGGTATATATGATTATTTGGTAATGCAAGAAAGTACTAAAGCCGTTATAGCTTTTATAGTATTTATTATATGTGCTGATATAATTACAATAAAATTGGTAAATCAAAAATCAAGAGAAGATAAAAAATTTATATAAAATAAAAATATTTAGTGAAGTTCGCTAAATATTTTTTTCATGTTTTCATTTATTACTAAGTTTGCTTTATTATCAAAATCAGTTGTACTTTTATTTATAATAACTAAGTATTTTCCATTAAAATAATTTATTAATGTATTTGCTGGGAATACTGTTAGTGATGTTCCAGCCACTATTAACATATCTGCTTTTTTGATAGCGTCTATTGAACTATTAAATTCAAAGTTTGGTAGTGCTTCACCAAATAATACAACTGCTGGTTTAATTATGCCACCACATTCACATAGTGGAATTCCTTTTGATTTAAACACATATTCTGCATCATATGATTTACTACATTTGATACAATAATTTCTATAAATTGTTCCATGTAATTCATAAATTGTTTTGTTTCCGGCTTTTGTATGTAAACCATCTATATTTTGTGTAACTATTGCTTTTAATTTACCACGTTTTTCTAAATTACTTAAATAGTTGTGTACTATATTTGGTTTTTTATCTAAGCAATTTAGTTTATCTTTGTAAAACTTAAAAAATTCATCAGTTTTTTCATAAAAGAAAGCGCTGCTTAATATTAATTCTGGAGGATATTTATATTTCATATTGTAAAGTCCATCTTTACTTCTGAAATCTTTTATTCCACTTTCTGTAGATACTCCAGCTCCGCCAAAAAACACTATGTTATTTGACTCATCAATCATTTTTTGTAATAATTCTATATTTTTCATAATGTTATTATACTATTTTTTATAAAAAAATGATATAATCTATATGATTTTGAGGTGAATAAATATGTTACCATTTATTATTACTATATTGAGTGGTTTATCTTTTTTTATAGGGTACTTAATTACTAAATTTATTAAAGATGAAAAAAAGTTGACTATTTTTTCTGTTGGTTTTTCATTTGTAATTATTATTGGTTTAATATTATTTGATTTATTACCTGAATGTATTGAATCTATTCAAAATAAATGGTTAATATTATTATATATTTTAATTGGAATAATTGGACTTAAATCACTTGATTTATTTGTTCCTGATCATCATCATTCTAATAAAAAGAACCATATGGAACATATTGGTATTATTTCTTTTATAGCATTATTTTTGCATAATTTAGTAGAAGGTACTGGAATATATGCTACTTCTATAAATAATATTTCTATGGGAGTATTTATGGCATTAGGCGTTTCTTTTCATAATATTCCACTTGGAATTCAAATATCTTCATTGATTAAAAATACTCGTGAAAAGATTATATTGTTATGTGTTCTTGCTTTATCTAGTGTATTTGGTGTGATGTTTTTAAATATATTTAATATTACTATGAGTGATAATGTTCTTGGAGTACTTATATCTATTACTTTGGGAATGCTTATATATATTGCATTTTTTGAATTGCTATGTGAAATAAAAGAACATTTTAAAGATAATGAATTAAAACTTGGTTTATTGATTGGAATTATTATTTTGATCTTTAGTCAATTTTTACATTAATAGGAGTAGTATGAAAAAAGAAAAATTAAAGATATATTATGAGGATAAAAATTTAATTGTTGTTTATAAAAAGAGTGGAATACCTACCATTAAAAGTGATAATTATAGAGATAATTTATATTCTATGGTATTTGATTATTTACATAAAAAGAATCAAAAAATATTTGTTGTTCATAGATTAGATAAAGATACTAGTGGACTTGTAATATTTGCTAAAAGTGAAAAGGTGAGAGATAATTTACAATTAAATTGGGATAATGTTAAAAGAGAATATATTGCAATTGTACATGGTATTACTGGTGAAAACGGAGTTATTAAATCATATTTGAAAGAAACTAAAACATTATATAGTTATAGTTCTGATGATAAAGTAAATGGTAAATATGCTGAAACTCATTATGAAAGATTAGATTATAATAAACAATATTCTTTATTAAAGATTAATATTTTAACAGGTAGAAAAAATCAAATAAGAGTTCATATGCAAGATAATAATACTCCAATTCTTGGGGATAGAAAGTATGGTAAAAAAGATGGTTTTAGAAATATGATGCTTCTTGCTAATTCTTTGGATTTTATTAATCCTGTAACTCGTGAAAGAGTTCATATTGATATTGGAGTTCCTCAAACATATTTAAGTGTTATGGAGAATGCAAGATAGTATGGAGAGTATTTATATTGTATTAACTCAAACATATAGTGGTATTGCTAGAACTATCAAATTACTTACTCATGATAAATATTCTCATGTTTCAATTTCTTTTGATAAAGAATGTAAACATATGTATTCATTTGGAAGAAAGTATAAATATTTTCCTTTTTATGGAGTATTTAATCATGAAGAATTAGATAAGGGTTTGTTTACTAATAAAGGTTCTTTAATAGCTATTTATGAGGTTAAAATTTCAAGAAAAAAATATAATAGAATTAAAAAGAAAGTTAAAAATATAAAAGAAAATAATAGAGGATATAATATTTTAGGATTATTACTTGCATATTTTAAAATTAAATTACATAGAAATAAATATTATTGTTCAGAATTTGTTTATGAAGTTTTGTCTGATGATGAAGTTAAATTGATAGAAAGAAATGATGATATATTTAAACCTGAGGATTTGATAAAAGAATTAAATTATAATAAGTTATTTGAAGGTATGATTGTAGATTATATCAATTAAAAATATATAGTTTTGCGACTATATATTTTTTTATGGAGCTAGTTCATCTGGAATATTTTCTTCATCATCATTATTTTCTACTTTTGGTTTTTCATATGCGACTGTTTGTTTTGGTTCGGTTCCTTTTATAAATAAATGAGTTTTTATTTTTGAAGAAGGGGTACTTGAGTTTGGTAGTTTTGGAGGTTTTGTACCAACAACAACTTTAGACGCTACTAGACCTGATGGGCGAGTGAATGTTGAATCTTTTTCCATAACATTATTAACAATTTCTTTTTGAATTTTGACTCTTTCACTCCATGCATGATTTGCTGTGTTATATGTTTTTTTAGTTAATTCATCATAACCATACCATATTGCGACACTATAATCTGGACTAAATGTAACTGTCCATGCATCTCTAATAACATTTGTTGATAAGTGTAATCTTTTTAGTGCTTTTTCATCATAACTACTTGTACCTGTTTTAGTAGATATATCTGTACCACTAACTTTTACTTTTGATGATGTTACTTTTTTAAGCATATAAGAAATCATATAAGCTGTTGTTTCTTTCATGACTTTTGTTTTCTTAAAATTGTATTCTTCTACATGATTTTTCTTACTATCTTTATAAACGATTTTATTTATAGAATGTGGTTCAGTATAATATCCTCCGTTTCCAAATGCTGCATAAGCCGCAGCTAATTGTACTGGAGAAACACCTGTGAAACCACCAATTGAGTGTGCTTCATTTATATATTTTGTATTATTTAAATATTCTGGTTTTATACCAAGGGAAGTTACAAATTTGTCAATTTTAGAATTACTTAATGATTGGAATGCTTGTAGAGCACATGTATTTCTTGATCTAACTAAACATTGTTCTAATGTTAAGAATCCTTGATATCTTCCATCGACATTTCTCATAGTTCCACCATTTGTGTATCTAACTGGTTTGTCTGTGAATGGTGTATATGTTGACCAATTTAAATATTCTATACCTGGTCCATAATCGAATAAAGGTTTTGCTGTACTTCCTGGGTGTCTGCTTATTTGAGTAGCATAATTAAGTGATAAAGCAGACTTTTTATTTCTTCCAGCACCTACAGCTATTATTGAACCTGTTTCATTATCAATTATTCCTATTCCTACTTGAACTTTATTATCTTTGAACTTATGATTTTTATAAAAGTCATTTATTACATCTTGTTTACTTCTAACCATAGTTGTATAAATATCCATTGATGTTTCATATGGATTATCTCCAGTTCTATCAATTACTTCTTGAACTACTGTATCAATAAAACCTTGATATTCATTTACTTCTGTATTTTGTTCTAATATTAAATCTTTTACTTCTTTTATTTTTGCTTCATGAGCTTGTTCTTTACTAATATATCCATGTCTTAACATTAAATCTATAACTATATTTTTTCTACTGTTTGCTTTTTCTGAATTTAAATAAGGATCATAGTCATTTGGAGCTTGAAATAAGCCAGATATAGTAGCTGCTTCAACTAAATTTAAGTTAGAAACACTTTTTCCAAAATATGTTTTTGATGCCATTTCTACACCATATGTTCCAGAACCTAAATATGGGGCATTAACATAAAATTCCATTATTTCTTTTTTAGAATAATTTTTTTCTATTTTGAACATTGATAAATAAATATCTTTGAATTTTCTTACTATTCCATCAAATCCTTTTGATTCTGTGCTTGTAAGAGAGTTTTTTGATACTTGCATTGTTAAAGTAGAAGCACCACCAGCATCTTTTCCACTTATGAAACCAGCTCCTGCTTTTGCAAATCTATATATATCAAATCCATGATGTTCATAGAATCTTGAATCCTCTGTTGCAATAATTGCATCTATTAGTACTTGAGGCAACTCTTCATAATTTACTAATTGTCTTCTTTCTGTACCAATAGTTGTAATTAAATCACCTTTAGAATCATAAATATTAGTAGATTCTTTTGTATATAAAAGTTCTGGATCAAATTCTGGAGAACATAAATAAATGTAATATAAAAATCCACATCCTATTAAAAATGTAGCTAATATTAAAAATATAATTATTATAAAAAATTTATTTATAAAACTTGTTTTTTTCTTTTTCATATTGACCCCAACTATATAAGTATATCATAATATTATTCTTTACAATAAAATAAATAATTATACTATTTTGAATTTTACTTATATATTTTTTAATGATATAATATATTTAATAAAAAGGAATGATTTTATGCTTAAATGTGTTGTTATTTATAATCCAAATAGTGGAAAACTGACAAATAGAAATGAAATAAAAAGACTTTATAAATTACTTGAGAATTATGGATATGATACTCAAATTATTTATACTGAGTATAAAGGTCATGCCAAAGAGTTAGTTAAGAAAATGGATGATGTTGATTTACTATTGTGTGCTGGTGGAGATGGAACTTTAAATGAAGTTATTTCTGGTAATATAGAAAGACATAAACCAATCTTATTAGGACATTTACCACTCGGTAGTGTTAATGACGTGGCACATATGTATGGTATGACTAATAATACTATTAAAAATACTTTAATGCTTTTAAATGGAACAAGAAAAAATATTGATGTGTGTCTAATAAATGACAACCCATTTGTATATGTTGCGTGTATAGGCGCGTGGGTGGATATTTCTTATGCAACTCCTAGAAAACTTAAGGAAAAATATGGGAAACTTGCATATGTTATATATGGGATTAAACAATTAAAACAACATTTACAATTTTATAAAGTAAAGTATACTGTAAATGGTGAAACACATGAAGATGAATTTTCATTTATGTTTATAACTAATAGTAATAGAGTTGGTGGAGTTAATAATATTTATAATGATGTCAAACTAGATGATAATAAGTTTGAAGTATTATTGTGTAATATTAAAAATAAATGGGATATTATAAGAGCTGTTCATTATTTAAATAGAAGAGAACTTAATAATATTCCTGTGTTTAAGTATTATAAAACAGATAACATTAAATTTGAATTTGATGAAGTTCCTCCATCATGGTGTATAGATGGTGATGAATTATTACATAATGATAAGAAATTTGAAATTAAAATAAATAAAGATAATTATATGTTATTGCCAACTAAAAATATTGATAAGTTATTTGAACAATATGATAAAGATGAAGACCTTTAGAATAATCTAAAGGTTTTAGTTTACACTAATAAGTGAAAATATTGTTTTAAAAGAATGATTTTTGTTTTATAATGTTTCTAGAATAGGTGAGTTTATGGAGTATGTTAAAACTATTGTTTTGCTATTAATTGGTTTTGTATTGTTAGTAAAATGTTCTGACTTATTTGTTGATGCGGTTAGTTCTCTTGCCAATAATTTTAAAGTGTCTAAAATGATGATAGCTCTTACAGTAGCAGCTTTTGGAACTTGTGCTCCTGAGTTAGCTATATCTTTTAATAGTATATCTAGTGGAAGTGGAAATATAGCACTTGCTAATGTACTTGGTAGTAATGTAGTTAATATATTATTAATTATTGGATTAGCCGCATTTGTTAATCCAATTAAAGTTAAAGATGAAGTTATTAAGAAAGAGTTGCCAATACTATTGTTGACTACTATTATGTTTGCGTTATCAATTGCGTTTCATTATATATTTGAAAATAATATGAATTTTATATTGAATAGAACAGATGGTTTAATTTTTATATTTTTATTTTCAGCATTTATATTTTATATTGTTTCTGTTATTAAATCTAAACAGGGCATATTTGAGTACACTAAACCTAAATATAATATATGGGTATCTATATTGATTACTATTGTATGTTGTGTTGTTATAGTTTATTCGAGTGATTTAGTTGTGGATAATGCTAAAACATTGGCAGCATTATTAGGTGTAAGTGAAAAATTGATTACTATGACTGTTGTTGTAATTGGAACATCATTGCCTGAAATGACAATGACAATAGTTGCATCTAAAAAAGGTGAATTTGATATAGCATTAGGTAATATTATTGGAACAAATATATTTAATATTGGAATTGTTCTTGGTCTGCCATTATTAATATATGGTGGGTTTGCTTCATCAAGTTTTAACTTAATTGATATTGCTGCTGTAGTTGTGGCTGTAGTTGTATTTTATTTGTTTGCAAGAAATGATAAAGTACTTTCTAAATTAGAAGGAAGTATTATGATACTTATATTCTTAATGTATTATACTTATGTTTTTCTTGCTTAATCTATTAACTTGCATTTAAAGACCAAATTATCTATAATATTTATGTGAGGTAGATATGAAAAGAAGATTTGGCGATAGAAAAGATGGAAAGAAAGTTAGAGATATAGATGGTTTTCATAAAATAATGATTGATATTAAATCTGAAAGATGTGATGCGGATGTCTATATTAATCAAAAATTTGATGTTACTAATTTATTTAAATATATTGAACAAAAGAAAAAAGAAGATCCTGAAAACAAGATTACTTTTTTTCATGCATTTATGACTGCATTTGCTAAAACAATATACAATAGGCCATTAATGAATAGATTTATAGCTAATAGAACTTTTTATGATAGAAATGATGTTATTCTTGCTTTTGTAGCTAAAGTTGCATTTGAAGATAAAAGTGAAGAAGTAATGATAAATATTACTGTTGATCCTGATGATAATATTTTTACATTAAGAGACAAAATTTCTAAAAGAATACATAAAGTTCGTGATGGAAAAAAAGATAAGAAAAAAGATGGAACTAATAATGTTGTTGATATTATTGGTAAATTTCCTAAGTTTTTGAGAGTATTTATTATAGGAATATTAAAAATAATGGATAATCATGGATGGTTACCTGAAAGTTTTACAAAAGATAATTTATATTATAGTACTGCAATACTTTCAAATTTAGGTAATTTTGGTATTGGGTCAATTTATCATAACATAGTTAACTTTGGTACTAGTTCAATTATTGGAACTATGGGTAAAATGCATAAAGAAAAAGTTCTTGATGATAAAGGAAAAGAAAAGATAATTGATGTTTGTGATTTTGGTATTAATATGGATGAAAGAATTGCTGATGGATATTATTTTGCTAAATCTTTAAAATATTTACAATACATTATAGAACATCCAAAATTATTGGAGGATAGAGCAGATGAAAAAGTCGAAATTAAGGAATAGTACACCATGGGTGAAATATTATAAAGATGTAAGTAATCATTTAAAATATAGTGAATCTTCAATGGTTGGATATTTATTAGAAGCGGTTTCTAAATATCCTGAAGATGTTGCATATGAGTTTTATGGTAGTACTTGTACTTATAGAACATTTTATGAACAAATAAGAGAAACAGCTAGGTCTTTAAAAGCACAAGGTGTAAAAGAAAATGATAAAGTAACTATTTGTATGCCTAATACTCCTAGTGCGGTTATTATGTTTTATGCGGTTAATATGGTTGGAGCTATTGCTTGTATGGTGCATCCATTATCTGCTGAAAATGAGATTGAGTTATATTTAAATGAATCAGAGAGTAATTTCTTATTTGTGCTTGATTTAGTATATGAAAAAGTACGTAAGATTGTTGATAATACAAATGTTAATAAAATAGTTGTTGGTTCTGTAGGAGATAATTTAAAAAATATTAAGAAATTTATATATAAATTTAGATCTCGTGGAGAAACTCCTAAAATTGAACATACTGATGATATTATGACATGGAGAGAGTTTTTGAATTTTGGATATGATTATGATGGAGAATTTGTTTGTTTAAGAAAAGCTCAAGATTCAGCTGTTATTTTATATAGTGGTGGAACTAGTGGTTCTCCAAAAGGTATAATGCTTTCAAATTATAATTTTAATGCACTTGCTCTTGCTTCGCATAAAATGATTGAACAATCTGGACCAGGAGAGTCTATTTTGGCAATACTTCCAATATTCCATGGTTTTGGATTAGGTGTTTGTATTCATACTACATTATGTTGTGGAATGAGAGTTGTTTTAGTACCAAACTTTTCTCCTAAAGAATTTGGTAAATTACTTTGTAAACATAAAATTTCTATTGTATGTGCAGTTCCATCATTGTTTGAAAGCTTATTAAAAATGAAATTGGGTAAGAAAGATTTATCTTATTTGAAATGTGCTATTTCTGGTGGTGATTTTATGTCTTCAGATTTAAAACATAAAGTTGATAAATATTTTAAAGAACATGGAAGTAGTGCTGAAGTTAGAGTTGGTTATGGCTTAACGGAGGCTTCTGCAGCTACTTGTGCAACACCTACAGGTGAATATAGAGATAATTCTATTGGAATTCCATTTCCAGATACAAGATATAAAATTGTGAAAATAGGAACACATGAAGAAGTAGGGTATAATGTTGACGGAGAAATATGTATTAATGGACCTACTGTTATGCTTGGGTATATAAATAATATAGAAGAAACTATTCATGCTTTACAAAAACACGAAGATGGAAAAGTGTGGCTTCATACTGGAGATGTTGGATGTATTGATGAAGATGGATTTGTTTATTTTAAACAAAGAGTTAAAAGAATGATAATTTCTAATGGATATAATTTATATCCGAGTTATATAGAAACTGTAATTAATTCTCATCCTGATGTGTTTACATGTACAGTCATTGGTATACCTCATCCTAAAAAAGTGCAAGTTGCGAAGGTATTTATTGTACTTAATGATGGAGTTAAACCTTCTAAAGAAGTTATGAATAGTATAAAAAGCTATTGTGAAGAAAATTTAGCTAAATATTCTCTTCCAAGTGAGTATGAATTTTTAGATTCATTACCCAAAACTTTAGTTGGTAAAGTTGCATATACAAAATTAGAAAAAAAGTAAAATAAAGGAGTAAATATGAAAAAGTATGATGTTGTAATTATTGGAGCAGGGCCTGCAGGATTATTCTGTGCTTATGAATTAGTAGAGGCTAATAAAAAATTAAAAATTGCTTTAGTTGATAAAGGAAATAGAGTAGAAACCAGAATGTGTCCGATGAAATTAAATGGAGGAAAGTGTTTGAATTGTAAAACTTGTCAAATACTATCTGGTTTTGGTGGAGCTGGAACATTCTCTGATGGAAAGTTAAATTTTATTCCAAAACTTGGAAAAAGCGATTTATTTAAATATATGAGTATGAGTGAAGCTAATGCTTTAATAGATGATACTGAAAAAATATTTACTAAATTTAAGATGGATAGTGATGTATATCCTTCTAACATGGATGAAGCTTTAAAAATAAAAAAAGATGTTGCTAAAACTGGTGCAAGACTTTTATTAATTAAACAAAAGCATTTAGGTAGTGATAAGTTACCTGAATATATTAAAGGATTTACTGATTATTTAGAAAAAAAGGGTGTTGATATATATGAACATTCTGATGTTAAAGATATAAATAGTAAGAGAAAAAATGAACATGAAATAATATTTGATGGTGATAAAGAAAGTATTATTTGTAAAAAGGTTGTTGTGGCACCAGGAAGAACAGGTGCTAAATGGGTTCAAGAATTAGCAGATAAATATAGTATTCCTTATACTAGTCAAAGTATAGAAATTGGAGTAAGAGTAGAGGTAAGAAAAGAAATTCTTGAAGATATAACTAATGTTATATATGACCCAACTATATTTATTAAAACTAATACTTATACTGATGAGATTAGAACTTTCTGTACTAATCCTGGTGGTTTTGTTGCTAAAGAAAATTATTATGGATTTATATGTGTAAATGGACATTCTTTAAAAGATATTAAATCTGATAATTCTAATTTTGCATTTATTTGTAAGATTGGTTTAACTGAACCCGTAACTAATACTAGATTATATGGTGAATCTATAGCTAGAATAGCTAATACTTTAGGTGATGGTAAACCTATTATTCAATCTTTAAGAGATTTAAAAAAGGGTAGAAGAAGTGAATGGAAGAGAATTAATAAAGGATTTATTGAGCCTACGTTAAAAGATTGCGTAGCAGGTGATTTGTCTTTAGTATTACCACATAGAATAATTACTAATATTTTAGAAGGTCTTGAGAAACTAGATCAAATAATTCCTGGTGTTAATAATGATGAGACTTTGCTTTATGGACCAGAAATTAAATTCTTTAGTAATGAAATAACAACTAATAATAAATTTAAATTAGAAGATTATGATATATATTTTGTAGGTGATGGAGCTGGAAAAGCTGGTAATATTGTAGCAGCTGCAGCAACTGGTTTAGTTTCTGCAAGAGATATTTTGGAGAATATTTAAAATGTTTGATGAATTAACTCAAAAAGAAAAGAATGCTGTTAAAGAAATGGCTAAAGTATTAATAGACTATTCTTCAGAAAGCCAAATACAAAAGATTCTTGATAATTTAGAACTTTTAGAAACACTTTCATATCAATTTGGTGAAGGAGTTGAACCATTTGATGAAGAAGAACTTGAATATCACGAATATTATACTTTTGAAGATACAATTGAACTTGTTAAAAAGTTTCTTGGAACTATTGATCCAGAGTATCCCGTTAAATTTGATGAATTATTAAATGATGGAACTATAAACTTGTATCATATTGATGATGAAGAATACGTAAATATATATGGTGAAGATGCTTTTTGTATTGAAGATGATATCATTAAACATGATGAAAATGGTACTATAATTGGCTTTGAAGAAAGAAGGGATATTAATGTACCTCTTCAACATACTTTAGATGATGCTTATTCATTAATACATGAGTTTATACATTATACTAATATTCCAAATGGAATAGAATATTCTGATGATAGAGATATTTTAACTGAGTCATCTTCATTTATATTTGAGTGTTTATTTCATAAATATTTGATTGATAATGGTTATTCTAAAGAAGAAGCTGATGTTAATTTGAAAATGAGAATAAATACTTCAATAGAATTAGCCGAGAGTGTTAATGGTATTGCTGGTGTATTATTTTATATGAGAAAATGTCCTGATTATATTAAAGAAGCTGTTCCATATGATAAAGAAGATTCTTCAGAATATGAAGCTATTCTTGATGAAGTCGATTATTTTTTAGCAGGCGTTATAAGCTTAATAGCATATAAAAATTATTTAGATGGTAAGATAGATATTAAAAATATAAAAGATTTTAATAGTGCACTTGAGTTTAATGATAATCTTGAATCATTGATATTCTTATTTGGACATAGGATTGAAGAATATAATACAGAACAAATATGTGAAGATATTTCTTCAATTATAAATGACTTAGGATTTTCAAAGAAAATTAAATAGACAAATTTGTTGTCTATTTTTTTGTCTAGTTAAAAATAAAATAATAATTATAATATTTTTAACTTTTAAATCACTTTATAATATGTTAAAATATTTTATAGGTAAGGAAGGTATGTGCAGTGGGAAAGATTATATCATTAGTAAATCAAAAAGGTGGAGTAGGCAAGACAACAACTAGTATAAATTTATCTAGTTCTTTAGGACATTTAGGTAAGAAAGTTTTACTAATTGACTTAGATCCACAAAGTAATAGCACTACTGGTCTTGGTATAAATAGATCAAAGATTAAGAAGAGTGTTTATAATGTTATTATGGGGGAGTGTGATATTAAGGAAACTATTATTAAAACCCCATTTAAGAATTTAAGTGTTATTCCAGCTATGATAGATTTAGCTGGTGTAGATATTGAGCTTATTCAAATAAGTGTTCAAGATAAGGAATTTATTATTACTGAACAATTAAAGAAACAGCTTGAAACTATTAGGGATAGATATGACTATATAATTATAGATTGTCCTCCTAACTTAGGTATCTTAACAACTAATGCTTTAGCGGCATCGGATTCTGTTTTAATTCCAATTCAATGTGAATATTATAGTTTAGAAGGTGTTAATCAATTATTACATACTATTTTGAGAGTTCAACAAAAAGTTAATTCTAATTTAGATATAGAAGGTGTTTTACTAACAATGTTAGATGGTAGAACATTACTTGGGCTTGAAGTTGTAGAAGATGTTAGAAAGTTCTTTAATGAAAAAGTGTTTAGTACTATTATTCCTAGACTTGTTAAATTAGTTGAAGCTCCATCACATGGAAAACCAATTATAGAATATGATCCAAAAAGTAAAGGTGCTTTAGCTTATTTGAATTTAGCCAAAGAGGTGATTGAAAGAAATGGAAACAAATAAAAGAAAAGCTTTAGGAAAAGGATTAGAACAACTATTTAGTAATGAATCATTGTATGTAAATCCACTTGAAACATTAGATGAAATAGCTGAGAATACTCCTAAAGAGGATATTGTTGAAATAAAGGTTAGTGAACTTAGAAGTAATCCTTATCAACCTAGACAAACATTTGATCAAGAAAAGCTTGTTGAACTTGCTAATTCTATTAAAGAGTTTGGTGTTTTAGAACCAATTATTGTTACTAAAAGCATTAAAGGGTATGAAATAGTTGCTGGAGAACGTAGAACTAAAGCGTGTGAATTAGTTGGTATTGAAACTATTCCAGCTATTATCAAAGATTTTAGTGATGAAGAAATGATGCAAATAGCATTACTTGAAAATATCCAAAGAGAGAATTTAAGTGCTATTGAAGAAGCTGAAGCTTATAATAATTTAATTAAAGCTTTAAATATAACTCAAGAAGAATTAGCTAAAAAGATTGGTAAGAGTAGAAGTTATGTTACTAATATGTTGGGACTTTTAACTTTACCAGAGAGTGTTAAGTATGAAATTCTTCATGGTTATATAAGCATGGGACATGCTAAAGTTTTAAGTAAGTTACAAGATGAAGAATTAATAAAAGAATTAGTAGAAAAGATTAAAAATGATCATATATCAGTACGTGAATTAGAAAGTATTGCTAATAATCCTGATTATAAAAGAAAAAAAGCTATTGTTAGAATAAAAGAACCTAATCCATTTGGTTATGTAGAAGACGCATTAACTGATACTATAGGAAATAGAGTAAGAATTAAAAATAAAAAAATTGTTATTCCTTTTAATAGTGAAAGAGATTTAGAAAGAATTCTTGATGTTCTAAAAATAGAAGTGAAAGTAGATTAATATGAATAAAGAGTATAAGATAGGAAGTAAAGTCATTATGAAGAAACCACATCCATGTGGAACAAATCTTTGGGAAATAACTAGAGTAGGTGTTGATATAAAGATTAAATGTATTAATTGTGGTAGATCTATAATGATGGATAGAATAGAATTTGATAAGAAACTTAAGAAAGTAGAGGAATACTAATGTTTAAGAAGAAAATAAAATTAAGTCCTATTATGACATTTATTATTTTAACTTTCGCTACTATACTTTTAAGTGGATTTTTACATTTATTGAATGTTCAAGCTGAATATGCAACAGTAAGTAAAGTTACTGGAGATTTGGTAAATAATGTTGTTGAAGTTAAAAATTTATTTAGTATAAGTGGTATTAAACATATTGTAAGTACTGCTGTAAGTGGATTTGTTAATTTTGATCCATTATCTACATTGATTATAGTTTTGATAGGTATTGGTGTGCTTGAAAAGAGTGGATTTATGAAATCGTTCTTTACACTATTAACTAGAAATTCTAAAAAAAATACAATAACATTTATATTAGTATTTATGTGTTTATTGTTTTCGTTGTTAGGTAATATTGGTTATGCTATTATGTTACCTATTGGTGCTTTGTTATTTAAATATGGTAGAAGAAATCCTTTAGGTGGAATAGTTGCGTCGTTTGCATCATTGTCATTTGGTACAGGAATTAATTTATTCTTAAGTGCTAATGATAGTAGTTTATTATCTATTACATTGAGTGCTGCTAAAACTATTGATTCTAATTATAAAATTGGTATATTCTTTTTCTTATATATAATGATTTTTGCGTTAATATTAGTGTCTTTAGTATTTACACAATTAACTGAAAAAAAGATTATGCCTAAGTTACCAAGATATGAAGCTTTGGAAGAAGAAGAGATTAAAATAACAAATAAAGAATTAAGAGGATTAATTATAGGACTTGGAGCAGGTATTGTTTATTTATTAATTATAGTTTATATGATTATACCTGGTTTGCCACTTAGTGGTGGTTTATTAGATTCTAGTGCTACAAGATATATAGATATGTTATTTGGAGCAAATTCTTTATTTAATAAAGGATTTATATTTATAGCAACATTATTTTTTGTAATTATAGGACTTGGTTATGGTTTTATGACTAAATTAATTAGAAATAATAAAGATATTGCTGAGTCACTTGGTTATTCTTTAGATGGAATAGGTAGTATAATTGTTCTTATTTTCTTTGCATCATTATTTATTAATGTTTTTGAAGAAAGTAAGATTGGAGAAGTAATTACAGCATTTATTTCTAATATTATTGGTGGATTAGGATTTAATGGAATTGGACTTATATTAGCTGTTATATTATTTGTTGCTATAGCTAATTTATTTTGTCCAGGTTCACAAACAAAATGGTTGATTTTATCAGGTAGTATAGTACCATTACTTATGAATGCAAGTATTAGTCCTGAATTTTCACAAGTAATATATACTGCTGCTGATTCAATTACAAATGGATTGACTCCATTATTTGCATATTTTGTAATATATATTGCATTTATGGAGAAATACAATAAAGGGGAGATGGTTACTTTGTTCGGAAGTATAAAATATATGGTACCATATTCAACATTTATAACTATTATTTGGGTTGGAGTAATTGTTGGTTGGTATTTATTAGGAGTTCCAATTGGAATAGGTTCAATGCCTGGTGTTGTTTATGGCGCTTAAGGCAGGAATTATAGGTTTACCTAATGTAGGTAAGAGTACATTGTTTAATGCAATTACTAAAAAGAATATTTTGGCTGCAAATTATCCTTTTGCAACTATAGATCCAAATGTAGGAGTAGTTACTGTTCCAGATAAAAGACTTGAAACATTAGATGAAATGTATAAGCCTGAAAGAGTTATTGCTACTCAATATGAATTTATTGATATAGCAGGTCTTGTAAAAGGTGCATCTACTGGAGAAGGTCTTGGAAATAAATTTTTAGCAAATATTCGTGAAGTTGATGCTATTGTTCAAGTTGTTAGATGTTTTGAAAATAAAGATATTATTCATGTTGAAGGAAGCATTGAACCAACTAGAGATATAGAAATTGTTAATTATGAATTAATATTAAGTGATTTAGAGATAGTTGAAGGTAGACTTTCTAGAATAGAAAAGAAAGCTACTACATCTAATGATAAAGAAGGTTTATATGAAGTTGCACTACTTAAAAAACTTCAAAATATTCTAAGTGAAGGAAGAATGCTTAGATTAGAAGAATTTGATGAAAAAGAATCAAAATTAATTAAAACATATAATTTAATTACTAATAAACCTTTTATTTATTTAGCTAATGTAAGTGAAGATGATTTACTTTCAAATGATAATAAATATGTTAATAGTGTTCGTGAGTATGCAGCTCGTGAAAAGTCTTCTGTAGTACTAATGTGTGCTAAGATTGAAAGTGAATTATCTGAATTAGATGAAGAAAGTAAAAAAGAGTTTTTAGCTGATTTAGGTATTGCTAATAGTGGATTAGATCAACTTATTCATAATACATATCATTTACTTGGACTTAAAACTTTCTTTACTGTTGGTAAAGATGAGGTTCGTGCTTGGACTTTTAAAGATGGAATGAAAGCTCCTGAATGTGCTGGGTTGATTCATACTGATTTTGAAAGAGGATTTATTAAAGCTGAAGTTATGAGTTATGATGATTTAATTCAATATGGAAGTGAAGTTAAAGTTAAAGAAGCAGGTAGAGCAAGACTTGAAGGTAAAGATTATGTAATGCAAGATGGAGATATTTGCTTATTTAGATTTAATGTTACTAAATGAAATTTATCTAATTTGACTTTAAAATTAAATTATGATAATATATGCTCGAAAGGAAACATTTATATAATGAGCATAGAAAATTTTAAGTCAAAAAAAGAAGCATTACTTAAAGAAAAAAATGTTGTAGAAACTTTGGCATATGTTCAAGGAAGTTTGGCACTTAAGCCTAATTATATTGAAGAAGAATCTCAATATGAAAAGCCAACAACTAAGAGAGTTCAAATACTAAAACCATCAAAAAAAATATATATGGGATGTTGGCAACAAAGTTATACAGAAAATGATGGTGATGGATGCTAAAAGAACATATTTAAAATATGTTCTTTTTTATAATGATGTTTGGTGAAATTATGAATTTAGATGAAAAATATTTAATTAAAAAAACAAAAAATAATACTTTGTTAATAAACAAATTTGATTCTGATATAATTTATAAATTTGATGCTGTTGGAAAAATAATTATTGATAATATTAATAATGGTAAAACTGAAACAATTAAAATATTAAGGAAACATTATAAAGTTGAAACAAAAATATTAGAGAATGATTATGATGATTTTATTAATGAATTGAAAATCCTTGATAAATCAAATATATTAACAGAAGAATTGACTTATAGTGATTTGAATGTTTTGCTAGAATCAAATGAAGTAACAAATTGTATGATTGAAATAACAAATCGATGCCAATTTAAGTGCGATCATTGTTATGTTGATAAAAGTAAGAAAAATGATATGGATTTTATATCTTATAAACGAATTATTGATGAATTACTTGAAATTAACTGTTATACTGTTATTCTGACTGGTGGAGAACCTTTATTAAATAAAGATTTTAAAAAAATGTATTTATATGCAAAGAAAAAAGGAATGCGTGTTGGGATAAATACAAATGGGCTTTTAATTAATGAAGAAATAATTAAATTATTTAATAAATATAAACCATTTCAAATTGAAATTAGTATTTATGGATATGATGATCGTACTTATGAAGAATTCACTCATTTTAAAAATGCTTTTTCTGTAATTAATGATAATATAGTTTTTTTAATAAATAATAATATAAATTTAAAATTAAAAACTGTATTAACAAAAAGAAATTTTGATAATTTTGAAAGAATAAGAAACTATTGTCAACAATTTGATTCAGAATTTAGATATGATTATAATATTTTTCCAAAAGTATCTGGTGGACTTTTTAGAAGAAATGAAGAGGCATTGTTACCAAAGGATATAGTAAAAATAATTAAAAAGAACGAAGATGATATAAATTATTTTAAAAATGCTGTTAATAATTTAAATGAAAATATTGAAATGAGTGATAATGTTTTTCAATGTTCAATTGGGAAAGATCGTATATTTATAGATTGTTATGGTAATATAAAACCATGTCTTGTTGTTGATGAAAAATATAATATAAAAGAGTATAAGATTTTAGATGCGTTAAATATGTTTAGAAATGGTATATGTAAACTTCATTTTAGTACTAATTCTAAATGTAAAAACTGCTATAAAAAGAAATTATGTAGATATTGTCCTGGAAAGTTTCAATTAGAAACAGGTAGTTATGAAACAGCGCCTAAAGAATATTGTGAGTTGTGTGAACTTTTAATTTCAGAGTTTAAAGAAGAATTTAGATATGATTTTTTTAATAATGATAATTTACCAAAAACTGAAATTCTTTTAGATATGTGTCAGATATTAGTTGATAATTATAATTTAATAAACAATACTAATGATTCAGTTGATAATTCATATGATATTTGGGTTAATATGATTAAAAATACAAAAGGCTATAATATGCTTTTATGCTTTATGAATCATGAACTTATAGGATTTATATGTTATATGTATATGGATGATGGTTTAATGCTTTCTGAAGTACAAATAAAAAAAGAATATCAAGGTAAGTACAATATATTAAGAAAAATGCTTCAACAATTAGTAAATAATAGTAATAAAGACTTGTACAGTGATATTTATGGTACTATAAGTTCTAAAAATAAAAAATCTCAATTAGTGTTTAAACATGTTGGTTTTGAAAATGTGAGGGGTATTTTATATAAAATAAATATAAATGATTTAACTAAATGGATTAACAGGTCAAAATAACCTGTTTTTTTATAAAAAAAAGATACTTCTTTTTTGAAGTATCTTTGTATATTATCTTTAATTATTTTATATCGATGAATTTCTTTGATTGTTTTTGTTCTTCTTTAGGGAAGCTAATTTTTAGTACTCCATTATAGAATTTAGCGTCAATAGCTTTTTCATTAATGTTTCCAACGTTAAATTGTCTTTTGAATGTTCCAAATGTTCTTTCTTTTCTATAGTAGTTCTTTTCTTTTTCTTCTTTATCTTCATGTTTTGTAGCTGCTATAGTAAGAATTCCATCATCTAAATCAACCTTTACATCATCTTTGTTGAAACCTGGAATATCCATTTCGATATGAACTTTACCACCTTTTTCATAAATGTCACATTTCATATCATTTTTTGGCATTTTTGGCATTGGTACAAAATCATCAAAGAAATCATCTAAATAAAACTTTTCTGGTAACAAACTCATAATTTTCATCTCCTAACAATTATAATTATACTCATTAATTAGCACTTGTCAATAGTAAGTGCTAATTTTTTTAAAATTTTGGAATTTATTGACATTATTATTTTACTCAAGTTTGTAAATAATATAACTAGGAGGATAAAAATATGAAAGAAACACCAAATATAATTTCAGTTAAAGATCTTTTATATATAGAAGATATGATGAATTGGAATTTTATAATGAATAAAAAAATATATTCATTTTTAGAATGCGCTAGCGATAGTGAAGTTAAAGAAATATTAACTAAAGCTAAAAAAATGCATGCTAAACACTATAAAGAATTGTTAAGTATTTTAGAATAGGAGGAAAAATGAAAGAAATTAAAAATGAAAAACAAGAAATCAGTAAAGATGAATGTTTAAATGATGAAGATTTATTAAATGATATAATGTTATGTGAAAAGAATATATCTAATAGTTATAGTGTAGCTATTAATGAAATGAGTAACAAATATTTATATAAAAAAGTTATGGATATTTTTGAAGATACAAAAGATATAGCTAGGGATATATTTAATCTAATGTTTTCTAAAGGTTGGTATACACTAACTCCTGAAGAAGAAACCAAAATAACTAAATCATATACTAAATATTCTGATAAACTTAAAGAATTAAGTTAATTTATTTATAAAAATATTACTTTAAGTAGTAATATTTTTTGATTTGTATATTTTATTTGACAAAAACATATATTTAGATTATTATATAATCGAATTATGGGGTGCAAATATGAAAAAGGATAAAAAGTTTCTTGGTACACTAAATAATAATTTAAAAGGTTTAAGTAATAAAAAGAAAAAAGAAATAATTGATAAATATCAAGAAATTATAAAAAAAGAAAAAGAAAGTGGTAAAAAGATTACTATTATCTTAAAAGAATTAGGTAATCCAGAAGATATTGCTTTAAAAGAAATTGAAAAAGCAAAGGCAAATTCTTTTAGTTTGTTTAAAAATAGTAATTTTTCTAAATTTAAAGAGTTTTTGATTAAAGATAGAAAGATTGAATTTAAGAAGAAAGATAAAAAAGAAAAGAAGAAGGATAAGAAGAATAAAAATAAAGATAATAAGATTAAAGAAAATGTAGTTGAAACTGTTAATGAATTGTCAAGTGATGTTAAGAAAGAAGTAACTAAAGTTAAAAAGAATTTTAAATTTAATAAATTATTTAAAAAGAAAAATAAAATTGATAAGATTAAAGATAATATTGAGGAAGTAAAAGAGGAAATAACTGAGATTAGTGATGATGTTTCTTCTGATTTTAGAGAAGAGATTCCTAATGTTGTTAATGCTGTTAGTGATAAGAAAATATTTGAGAGTAAAAAGTCTAGAAGAAAAAGAATATTTATTAATGTTATTAGTTTTTTTATACTTGCGTTTGTTTTGCTTATATTTTTATGGATTAATATAATATTTTTAGCTGGTTTATTTGCGCTTTTAGATGGTGTTAGGTTAATTGGACTTAATATAGCTTTATTAGGTTTAAATATTTTAATTTTTTGGTTATTTATTATGCTTAATAAACTTATTTTTAAAAAGAAAAATAATTATAAATTAAATTTAATTATTATAATATCTTCTACTGTAGTTATTGCTTTAGGAGTAGCTTTAACTTTTTATAAAATTTATCATACACAAGAAGTTCAAGATGTTAGTGATAAATATAGTATGACTAGTGTTTATGATAAACTTGATTTACCTAAAGATGAATCTAAAAAATTCTACATTACTTTTAATGCAAATTATAAAAATGATTATGTAATTGAATATGATGAGAATTTAAAAGATCAAATTAAATTAGAAGTTAAGTACTATGAGAATTATTATGATTATTATATTAAGAAATCTAATAATAATGTTTATATATCTTTAAAAATTGATGATAGAGATAGAATAAGTAGTTATATTTCTGATTTTAAAGAAGGAAAAATATATAGTACTGATGAATTGAGTAGGTATACTATTAAAATAACAATTAATGAAAATGATAAAGATAGACTAGAAATAATACACTAGTCTTTTTTTATTTCATCTATTTTTGATTTAAGTTCTGCTACCATATTTGTTAGAACATCTAAATCTACTGAATGATTTGGGTAAACTTGTTTTATTATTCTTTTAATTGTTTCTATATCATATACTGGTGGATTATATAAACATTTTACTTCTTTTGAATTTATATTTATTATTCCACCTTTGATTCTACCTTCAATAATATTTTGAGAGGCAGCGTTTGTAAGAATTGTTTGACCCAATAATATAATCCAGTTTCCGAGCATATTTTGTTCAGGCGCAGTAAGATTATCTACAAGTAAAAGTCCAAGTATAAAACTAATTGATGTAGATAGTCTTGGATTAGTATTAAATATTTCATGGAAACTTTTATTCATATTTAATTGTATGTTTAAAGACAATAAAAAAACTCAAGAAATCTTGAGTTTATTCGCAAATGGCGCCCGATGTAGGACTCGAACCTACGACCTAACGGTTAACAGCCGTGCGCTCTACCGACTGAGCTAATCGGGCATTTGCATAAATAATTATAATGTATGTTTTTTTATTTGTCAACAAAAATATAGACTTTTATTAATAAAATTGATAAAATTAGAATGAAATAGATGAGGGAAAGCGTATGAATAATGATTTAGAAATTGTTGAACTTGGAAATGAAAAAGAAAATACTATAAAAGAAGAAGATTCTAGTAGTGAATTAAGATATAGTATTTTAGATACTTATGGTGAAAATTTAAGTAGAAAAGAATATGTTACAAATCCGGCTATTGGAAGAGAACATGAAATAGAACAAACTATAGAAATTTTATTAACACCTGAAAAGAGTGCATTACTTGTTGGTAAAGCTGGTGTAGGTAAAACAGCAATTGTAGAAGGTATTGGTTATAGAATGGTAACTGGTACTATTCCAAACGCTTTAAAACCTTATGAGTTGATAAAAGTTAATATTTCAAGTTTACTTGGTGAAACTAAAATTGGAGAAGGACAATCAGAAAATAGACTTCAGTTATTAGTAGAAGAATTAAAACATAAAAAAAATATAATATTATTTATAGATGAAATTCACTTACTTGTAAATAGAAATACTTCTAATATGAGTATCGACTTTGCAAATATGTTAAAACCTGGTTTAGACCGTGGAGAAATTAAGATGATTGGTGCTACTACATATGAAGAATTTGAAGCTTATATTTTAAGAGATAGAGCTTTCTTAAGACGTTTCTTAAAAGTTGATGTAGCTGAACCTACAGAAGAACAATGTGTAGCTATTTTGATGGGTACATATCCTAAATATGAAAAAAGAACTGGTATTAAAATAGGTTATACTGATTTTATACGTGAAAAGATATTTAAATTTATAGTTGAAATGACTGATGAATATAAAAGAATATATGAAATAGGAAATAGATATCCAGATATAGCATTAACTATTGTTATGAGTGCGTTTTCTATGGCATTATATGATAATGAAACAGAAGTTAAAATAAAACATTTCTATAAAGCTATTAAAAGAACTAAAGTTATATATGAAGACTCTAAAGTAAAGGAAATAGCTAGATTTAAAGAAGTGTTCAAAGATTTAATACAAGAAGAAAATCTTAATTTAGATGAAATTAAATAAACTTACAAATTTGTAAGTTTTTTATTTTTGATTAATTTTACTATGTTGATTATTTAATTTTGAGTTATAGAAAATATTTATTTTGATTTATAGTTTTGTTGTTAAAATTTAATTTTGTCAATTTGATATTATTTTTATAAGTATGTATACTCCTTTTTATGAAGGGAGAAATGATGGAAAAAATAATTAAAGTAAGAAATGTTAATAAGTATATTGGAGATAGAAAAATATTAGATAATATTAATTTTGATGTTTACAGGGGAGAGATTGTTGGTTTGGTTGGACCTAATGGAGCAGGCAAGTCTACACTACTTAAAATAATGAGTGGTCTTTATTCTAGTGATGGTGAGATTATATATGATGGGTATGATTTAAGAAAAGATTTTGAGAAGGCTATGTCTATTGTTGGTACTTTGATAGAGTATCCTGATATGTATGGAAATTTGAGTGGAAAAAAGAATTTGAGTTTATATAAATCTATGTTTAATAATATAAGTGACGATAGTATAAATAGTATAGTTAAGATGGTTGAAATGGAGACATTTTTAAAGCGTAAATTTAAGACTTATTCTCTTGGCATGAAAGAAAGGTTAGGAATAGCAAATAGTCTTTTAAATAAGCCTAAAATACTTATTTTAGATGAACCTACTAATGGTCTTGATCCTTTAGGTGTAAAAAAGATAATGAAATTGCTTAAAAATATGGGTGATACAACTATTATAATTTCTTCTCATATGCTTAGCGAGATAGAAGATTTATGTACTAAAATTATTTTTATAAATGATGGAAAGATTGTTAGTATTAAGTGTAATGATAATAGTGTAAAGAAAAGAAATGTTATATTTGAAGTAGATGATTATTCTAGAGCTAGAATGTTACTTAATAATTATTGTATAAATGAAGAATTGGAAGTATATGAAAGTGATGAAAAAATTAGTGAACTTAATAGAGAATTAGTATTAAATAATATTAATGTTTATAGAATAGTAGAGCATAATAAAAGCTTAGAACAAGAATTTTTTGATATGGTAGGTAATCATGATTAGACTTGTTAAAAATGAATATACAAAGATTGGACATTTTAAATTAAATTTACCTTTCATTATATTTACAATTGTAATATTGATTATGAAAGAAGCTGAGAGTTTGAGTTTTGGTAAGATTTATTCTTTAATATCATTTATTGGTCTTTGTAATTGTGCATTATTTGGGGGTATTATTTCTAATGAGATAGAGAATGGTACTTTTAGAATGTATTTAACAAAGCCTGTTAAGAGAGAAAAGATATATTTGTCTAAATATATTATGATGTGTTTTTATACTTTTGTTTTGTCTTTATTTATATATTTTATGTTTGTTTTGATAATCAGAAATTTTGAAAGTAAAATTTTATTTAAATATTTAATGTATACTATTCCTTTATATTTATTAAATTCAATAATAATATTTGTATCAACTATAATAAGAAATACTGCGATAGTAGTAAGTATTTGTATATTTTTATTGGTATTTTCTTTAGTGATAGTTCAAATATTATTTGGATTAAATATTAAAATTATGGAATATAGTATTTTACCTTATTTAGATTTTTCTATATTTAATGATAAAAATAGTTTAGATGATATAAATATGTCTTTTGATGTTAGCTTATCTTTAAAGAAGGGAATTATTGTTGATACTTTTAATATGATATTTGTGTATTTGCTAGGTTCTTTTATATTTAATAATAAGGATATTAAGAATTAAAAAAAAGACTATTTATAGCCTTTCTTTTGATAATATTCTAGTAGTTCTTTAAATCTTATGTAGTGAACTATTTCTCTTTGTCTTAGAAAACTTAGAGGAGCAAGGATACTTTCATCATCTGTTAAATCCATTAAATTTTCATAAGTGGCTCTTGCTTTTTCTTCGGCAGCCATATCTTCATGTAAATCAACTATTGGATTTCCTGAACATGCGATGTAAGCAGATGTAAATGGAATTCCATTTGGATCCATTGGGAACACACCTTTATTATGTTCTGTATACCATGCTTCTAATCCAGCTTTTTTAACTTCTTCTATACTTGCATCTTTAATTAATTGTCTGATCATTGTACATATCATTTCTACATGACCAAGTTCTTCAGTTCCAATATCAGATAATAATGCTTTTCCTTTATCATCTGGCATTGTAAATCTTTGAGTTAGATATCTTAGTGACGCACCTAGTTCTCCATCTGGTCCACCAAATTGAGCTACTAATAATTTAGCCATTTTTAAATCTTTTTTCTTTACATTAACTGGATATTCTAACATTTTTTCATATTTAAACATATTAATTTCCTCCTTTATCCCAAGGCCAAGGATTATTTATCCATGTCCATTTGTCAGTACTATTTACATTATTTGAATATAATGGACCATATTCATTAATATATTTATTTTTATATTCTTCTAATTTACTTTTATATTCTTGAAACATTTTTAACATATTTCTATCTTCTGGATAAACATCTAAATATAAATTTAAATCTTTAAGTGCAAAAGTATACATTTGAATTTTATAAAGTAACTCATCTTTAGGATTATTTACTTTTAAATTGTAAACATAATTTTTGTATTTAGAATATAAGTTCTTAAACATATTTCCTTTATTAAATCCTTCGTTTGGATCATAAAGAGTATTATCTCTATTAAAATTAATACTATCTACATTAATATTTATATTTGAATCTATGTCTGTTTTAAAGTTAAATTCGTGTTCATCAATGAAGTAATTATTGTCTTCATCAAAATACATATTCATATCACCTTCCTAGACTATTGTATGAAGTTATGTTATTTGTCGTATAGACTAATTTCTTAAAAATGTGTAAAATGTTTAAAAATACTTGTATATATTTTTCTATTAATGTTACAATGAATATGGTGGTATAAATGCAATATAAAATAACAACTTATTCTGAAGAAGAAACAATTGAATTAGCACAAAATATTGAAAGTGAAAAATTTCCTAATATGGTTATATGTTTAGAAGGTGATCTTGGAAGTGGAAAGACTGTTTTTGCTAAGGCATTTGCTAGAGCTTTAGAGATAACTGACAATATTACATCTCCAACATTTAATATTATCAAGGAGTATGATGGTGGGGAAATGAAATTATTCCATATGGATGTTTATCGTTTAAGTGATGTTAAACAAGACATAGGAATAGAAGAATATTTTACTAAAAAGGGTGTTTGTATTATTGAATGGTCTGATTTAATTGAAGATATTTTACCTAAAAATAGACTTGATATTAGAATTAGAATCGTTGATGAAAATACAAGACAATTTATAATTATTCCTCATGGTAGTAAATATGAAGATTTATGTGAAAGAGTATTGTAATCTTTACAGTAATAAGATTTTTAACTCTTTTTTTTTGACTTAAATTAATGTAAAATATATATAGAATAAAGAGGAGGATTTATGAAAGCATTAAATGAAAAAGAACTAAAAAATATAGATGCGTATTTTAGAGCCGCAAATTATTTATCAGTTGCTCAATTATATTTAAAGGATAATCCGTTACTAAGAGAAAGATTAACTTTAGATCATATTAAACCTAATGTAGTAGGTCACTGGGGTACAGCTCCTGGTCAAAATTTTATATATGTTCATTTAAATAGAGTTATAAAGAAAAATAAATTAGATATGATTTATGTTTCTGGACCTGGACATGGTGGACAATCTATAGTGTCTAATGTATATTTAGAAGGAAGTTATAGTGAGATTTATCCTAATATTACTGAAGATGAAGCTGGATTAAAAAAATTGTGTAAGCAATTTAGTTTTCCTGGTGGAATTTCTTCTCATGTAGCTCCAGAAACTCCTGGTAGTATTAATGAAGGAGGAGAACTTGGTTATTCACTTGCTCACTCATATGGTGCTGTTCTTGATAATCCTAATTTAATAGTTGCATGTGTTGTAGGTGATGGAGAATCTGAAACGGGACCTTTAGCTGCTTCATGGCAATTAAATAAAATTATAGATCCTTTAACAGATGGAGTAGTTTTACCTATATTACATTTAAATGGGTATAAAATAGCTAATCCAACTATATTTGCTAGAATGCCTAAAGATGAGTTAATAAAGTATTTTCAAGGATGTGGATATGTTCCATATATAGTTGATGCTCCAACTACTGCTAAAATGCATGAAATGATGGCTAAAACATTAGATAGATGTATAGCACAAATTAAAGAAATTAAATCAAAATCTAAATTAAATAAAAGAGCTAAGTTCCCAATGATAATTCTTAAAACACCTAAAGGATGGACTGGTCCTAAAATGGTTGATAAAAAACAAGTTGAAGGTTCATTTAGATCTCATCAAGTACCAATTTTAGTTGATAAAAATCATCCGGAAAATGTAAAGGTTTTAGAAGCATGGCTTAGAAGTTATAAACCTGAAGAGTTATTTGATGAAAAGGGTAAATTAAGAAAAGAATTAAGAGCTATGGCTCCTACTGGAAATTATAGAATGGGTATGAATCCTCATGCTAATGGTGGAAAATTATTAGAAGAATTAAATATTCCAGATTTTAGAGATTATGCTATTGATATAAAGAAACCTGGTGAAGTTGTAACTCAAGATATGATGGAATTAGGTAGATTTATAAGAGACATTGTAAAATTAAATGAAGATAAAAAGAACTTTAGAATATTTGGTCCAGATGAAGCTTTATCTAATAGATTGAATCATGTATTTGAAGTAACTAATAGACAATGGAATGGAATTACTTATAATACTGATGAATTCTTAAGTCATTCTGGTAGAGTAATTGATTCAGTTTTATCTGAACATGCTTGTGAAGGAATGTTAGAAGGATATTTATTAACAGGTAGACATGGATTCTTTCATAGTTATGAAGCATTTATTAGAATAGTTGATTCTATGGCTTCTCAACATGCTAAATGGTTAAAGGTATGTAGAGAATTACCTTGGAGACAAGATATAGCATCATTGAATTATATTTTAGCTTCATATGTATGGCAACAAGATCATAATGGATTTACACATCAAGATCCTGGATTTTTAAATCATTTGGTAACTAAAAAAGCAGATACTGTTAGAATATATTTACCACCTGATACTAATACTTTAATTTCATGTTTTGATCATTGTATTAGAACTAAAAATTATATTAATGTAATTGTAGCTTCTAAACATCCAAGACCTCAATGGCTAACTATGGATGAAGCAATTAAACATTGTACTAAAGGTTTAGGTATTTGGAAATTCGCTAGTAATGATGATGGAAATACTCCTGATTTAGTAATGGCTTGTGCTGGTGAAACTCCTACAATAGAAACTTTAGCTGCTGTTAAGATATTAAGAGAAAATTTTCCTGAATTAAAAATTAGAGTGGTTAATGTAGTTGATTTAATGAAACTAGAAAGTAGTGAAAATCATCCACATGGTCTTGAAGAAGATGAATATGATAGTATATTTACTAAAGATAAACCAATCATATTTGCATTCCATGGATATCCACATTTAATTCATCAATTAGCTTATAAGAGAACTAATAAAAATTTACACGTTCATGGTTATTTAGAAGAAGGAACTATTACTACAACTTTTGACATGAAAGTTCAAAATAAATTAGATAGATTTAATTTAGTTATGGATGCTTTAAAATATTTACCAGAGTTAGGTGATAAGAGAACTTCATTAAATGAGTGGTGTAAAAATAAATTAATTGAACATAAAGAATATATTCATGAATATGGGGAAGATATGCCTGAAATTAAAAATTGGAAATGGGAAGATTAATAGATTGCATTCTTAAAATAAACTCTTATATATAAGAGTTTATTTTTGGTAAAAAAAATGATAGAATGAATTTGGTGATTGGTATGTTTATGTCTTTATGCGGAACAGCAGAGGTATTAAATGTTATAAGAATTATTAAGATATTTATTACTATAA
>OJAW01000025.1_pt1 | contig 127458 bp, 120 predicted proteins | sample 1589151 | NCBI WGS metagenome assembly OJAW01 (sample SAMN03283290) | human gut metagenome | biome: human-associated habitat; material: feces | host: Homo sapiens | place: Peru | collected 2012
ATCGTACATCTTCCTTCGCAAGAAAACGAAATTCAGAACCTTTCTCAACAGCCTATAGCGTGTCGAAAACACTTTGTCGACATGCTGAAAGCCGTTCTTAATGAACGGCTCTTTATTTCAAATGCTTTAAAATTTTTGTGTTGTTTTGTGCTTTTTGTCCGTGTACACATCCGGCTGCCATTGTTCGGCAAGCCAATAAGGATTGTGCTTGTCCTTTTTGTCGTACCATACCTGAGGATAATGCACCTTTTTGTTTTTGGTAACATTGGTGTAAGGCTTAACATTGCCTTCAACTTCAACGCATAAAATAACAAATTTAAAGTTCGGCATAAAGTCGGTGTCAACATTTATGCTTAAAAATCTGTCTGTGTATGACATATCAAATTCCGTATGGAAAAGAGAACGGGAATAAATTCTGTCTTCGTAGTTGTTGAAGCTGTCCTCGGTGAGGTCGCCGAAAGTGTAGTACGGAAAAACATATCCGTTGTCGTCGGCTTTGTTTGTGTTGGTGTAGTAAGCGGCTATAACCTGATATGTTGTGCTCTTGCCGTAAATATCGGTAAGAGTTACTTTTTGCTTTGAGTTTTTGTACTTGTCAACAGATGAATACAGTGCTTCAATATCGGCTGATTCTTTTTCAATCCCTATTGATTTGATTTGCTTTTCATCATCGATTCTTGAGCCTTCGTCAAAGTGATTGCCGCTTTGCAAGGTGTCGTCTGTTACAAAAACTTTGTTGCCGCTGTCGGCAAAATCAAGTCTTGCGCAAACATATTTGTTTTGACCGTATGCGTCGCAAAATTCTTCGGCTATATGGCGAGGATATTTTACTCCGTACTTTTTTTCATAAGGCTTTAAATATGCCGTGGATGCCGCGTTGATAATCGCAATAACAATTATAACAACCAAAACCGCCGCAATGCAAATAACGGGAATTTTATTTTTTTTGATTATTTCTGTAAATGATTTATTGTTATCTTTTTTCATTATTTAATCACTGTCTTTCTTGCACCCTGAACTGCTCTGTTTATTAGATTTTCACTGTCAAGTGCCTTTTCGGCCTCAAGGATTTCTTCAATATGCGGTCTTGTTTTAGGATGTTTCGGAGTAAACACCGTGCAACAGTCCTCGTACGGTAAAATTGAGGTTTGGAATGTGTCGATTTCTCTTGAAATACGCACGATTTCGTCCTTGTCCATACCGATACAAGGTCTGAAAACAGGAAGTTCGGTTGCAACATCGGTGCATCCGAGTGCGTAAATTGTTTGGCTTGCAACCTGGCCCACGCTTTCACCTGTGATGAGTGCCGAGCAATTTTGATGTTTTGCCAAAATTTCCGCAATTTTCATCATATATCTTCTCATAATGATGGTGAAGTAAACTTCAGGGCACTTGTCCCTGATAGCTTCTTGAAGCTCGGTAAACGGCACAACATATGTTGCAATAGGTCCGCTGTATTGTGCAACCTTGTGGAGCAAATCCATAACTTTTTGCTCTGCAAGTTCCGTTGTGTAAGGAGGAGATGCAAAGTGAACGGAAATAAGTTCGATTCCACGCTTTGCCATCATATAAGCTGCAACAGGGGAGTCTATGCCGCCGCTGATGAGCACGGCACCCCTTCCGCTTGTGCTGACAGGCATACCGCCCGCACCCTTGATGTTGTTACCCCTGATGAACGCATAGGTATCTCTGATTTCAACCGTAACGGTAAGCTCCGGATTGTGCACATCAACCTTTAAATCGTGGTAGTTTGAAAGAATGTGACCGCCGAGTTCTCTGCAAATTTCAGGTGATTTGAGAGGGAACTTTTTGTCGCTTCTCTTTGCCTCAACCTTAAAGGTTTCAACCTCTTCAAGTCGCTCGCCGAGGTATTCGACAGTCTTTGCCTTGATGTCGTCCATATCCTTTTCGGCAACAAGCGCTCTTGAAAGTGCCGCAATGCCGAAAACTTTTTTGAGCCTCTCAACCGCATCGTCAAGGTCGATGTCATCGTCCTTAGGCTCAACCATAATTGTTGATTGGCTTTTTTTAAATGTGAACTCGCCGATTTCGGCAAGTGCTTTTTTCATATTTTTGATGAGAATGTCCTCAAATGTGTTTCTGTTAAGACCTTTGAGCACAAGCTCTCCGTTTTTGATAAGTATAATTTCTCTCATTTTGTGTTCCTGTTGTGTTGAAAGTTTGGTAGTTAGGGTTAATCCCCTCAGTCTGCATACAAGATGCAGACAGCTCCCCTTACAAGTAAGGGGCGCCTTGGTAGGTTTGTTTGATTTATAGTGGGTACTTTTCCACGGTTTCCTTGACAGCCGCAACAAGTTCGTCAACATCTGCCTTTGTGTTCATTCGGCTGAAGCTGATACGGATTGATTTTTCAATCACTTTGTCGCCGAGTTTCATTGCCGTGAGCACATGGCTTTTTTTGCCCTTGGCACAAGCCGAACCGTTGCTTACATAAACTTCGTATTGACTTGACAGGTGCTGAACAATCGTCTGGCTTGTCATAAAACTCGGAATATAAACATTAAGGATGTAGTCCGATGAATCGGCAGAGTTGTTGATTTTTACACCGTCGATTTTTTGAAGTTCCTCTCTTGCGTAGAGGTTAAGTTCGTGAATTGCTTTTGTTTGTTCTTTCAGGTCGGGAAACAGCGAAACCGCCTCGCCGAAGCCTGCAATCAGAGGTGAAGCCTCCGTGCCCGGTCTGATTTTGTGTTCCTGCTCTCCACCGTAGGTTCTCGGTACTATCCGTGTGCCCTTTTTGATGTATAACGCACCCGTGCCCTTTGGACCGTGCACCTTGTGTGCCGTGATTGTCACCAAGTCCGCACCCAATTTGCTCGGCTTGATTTCATACTTGCCGTATGCCTGCACGCAGTCAATGTGCACAAGTGCCGGTGCTTTTGCTTTTTTTACAGCTTTTCTTATGCTCTTGACAGGCAAAATCGAACCGACTTCGTTGTTTACATACATCATTGAAACAAGGATTGTGTCGCTGTTTACGGCTTCAAAAATCTGCTCTTCCGTGATGTTGCCGTTGCTGTTCGGCTCAAGCCTGATAACCTCAAAGCCTTGTTTTTCAAGTTCCGCCACGGATTCAAGCACGCTTTCGTGCTCGATTGCCGTTGTTACAATTCGGTTGCCCTTGCGTTTGTTAGCCGCCGCAGTGCCGAAAATTGCAAGATTGTTTGCTTCCGTGCCACCTGAGGTAAAAAATACTTCTTCGCTCTCGCACGACAGGGATTTTGCAATTATTTCTCTTGCTCTGCGAACCTCGGCATTTGCGTTCAGTCCCTCTTTGTGGAAAGATGACGGATTGCCGAAGTTTTCGGTAAGCATTTGATATACTTTTTTTGCAACAGCCTCCTCCGGCTTTGTGGTTGCACTGTTGTCTAAATAAGCACTCATTATTTTATATTTCTCAATTCTTTCAGTTTAAATGCGGCGGCAATGGTTTTTGCGTCTGTGATTTCACCGCTCATAATTTTTGTTATAAGGGTGGAAAATTTCATCTTTACCACCTGTAAAAATTCGTCCTCGTCAAGTTCTTGGTCGGTTTTACTGAGTCCGGTTGCCGCGTAAAGATAAATTTCTTCACTCGTGTAGCCCGGTGACGGATAAATTTTGCCGAGGTCAATGTAATTTTCTGCGATTACGCCGCACTCTTCGTGCAGTTCTCTTTTGCCAGTAACAAGCGGGTCTTCGCCCTTTTCACGCTTGCCTGCCGGGATTTCGTATATAGTTTCCTTGTAAGGATAGCGGAATTGACGCACCATATAAACACAGTCGTCATCGGTCAACGCAATAATTCCTACTCCGCCCGGGTGGTCAACGATTTCTCTGTTTGCCTTGTCGCCGTTGCAAAGCACAATGTCGTCCACATGGAAGGTAAGTACTTTGCCGTTATATATGCCCTGGGCGTTTTCCGTTCTTTCGTACAAGCCGAGAGCGATTGATTCTATATCCTCGATTTTGTCGATTACATAGTTGGCGCCGCTTTCGATAAGTTCAAATTTGTTGCCGAAGCCCCACAAAACACCTACGCTTGTAACGCCGGCTTCCCGTGCACCGTCCATATCGTAAAACCTGTCGCCAACCATAATGGCGTCGGTAGGTTCAATGCCGAGTTCGTTGAGGCAACGGTTCAATATGCTTTGCTTTGATTCGCAGTCTGCATTAAAACTGACTGCACTGATGCAGTCAAAATATCCTTTAAGGTCTGATTTTATCAGCAGTTCTTCAATATAATTGATAGGCTTTGACGATGCAACGCCGAGCTTAAAGCCCTCGTTTTTGAGAGTCTTTAAAAGCTGTGGAATTCCCTCGTAAAATTCGCTTTCGTACAGTCCGATGTTTGTGTATCGCTCACGATATTTTTTTACAAGCTTTTCAGCGTCGGTTACGCTTTGATTAAACTTTTCCTGAAATGTTACAAGCAGGGGAGGACCGATGAAAAAATTAAGTTCTTCCCAATCAGGTGCGTCGATATTAAATGCGTCAAGAGCATATTTTGCACTTTTTTTAACGCCTACACCGGTGTCGCAAAGTGTGCCGTCAAAGTCAAAAATAACCGCTTTAACCATTATTTTGCCTCCACTTTTTTCATAAAACGCTTGCTGTCAACAACGAATCGCTCTATTGTTCCTTTGCCGATTACCGTGCCGTCCTCTTCGCAGGCTTTAACATCAAAGATGAGTTTTCTGCCCTGCGTCTCTTTGAGCTTTGCGTATGCAATTACAACCGTGCCCACGCCGCTTGCCTTGTCGTGGCTTACATTGATTGCCGTTCCGACAGTGGTTTCGTCACCCTCCAAGTAGTCGGATATGGCTGTGCAGGTTGCCTTTTCCATAAGTGCTATCATAAACGGCGTGCCGAATACAGGCAAAGAACCGCTTTGTGCCGCAATAGCTGTGTTTGTGGAATTAACAATGGTAAGAGCCTCGCCCTTAACTTCCGTAATAATTTCTTGCATAAGTTCACCTCGCAATTTATTCGTTATATTATAACATATAATTGTAATTAATACAATATATAGGCAGAGTTTATTTGTGTCAATGATTGTTTGATGTTTGGATTTTGTAGGCGCGATTTTTAAAAGGCTGTTGAGAAAGGTTCTGAATTTCGTTTTCTTGCGAGTGGGAGCTGTACGATGGTACCGCCCCCAAGCAAAAAACGAAAAACGCCAAAAGTGCTGTAAACTCAATGTTTGCGGCACTTTTCTTTAGATTGTATTATTAATACGATAATGTTTCGGGATAGGCAAGCCTATCCCCACTTAATGTGTGTTAATATAATTTTGGCGTGGTTCAGGAACTTTATCGACAGTCTGAGAGCAAAGCTTCGGCTTTGCTCTCTTTTTTGTTTTATATTTTCAAATTTGTTTGGTATAGGCTTGCCTATACCACTTTTTGTTGCTATAATAGAAGCAGATTTTGAGGTACGGATATGGAAAACGAAGTTCAGGACATTTTAATAGGAACGGTTGAGGACATCTCGTTTTACAATGATACCACAGGCTTTTGCGTTGCCGAAGTAAACACCGGTGAAGAAGGTGTTACGGTTGTCGGCACAGTCGGAGAACTCGCCATAGGCGCTGAGATTGAATGCAGAGGCGTGTGGTCTTTTCACCCGTCTTTCGGCAGACAATTTAAGGCTGAAACGGCTGTTCAAACTCTCCCTGCGGATGCAGGCGGAATATTGAAGTATCTTTCGTCGGGAATTATTAGGGGAATCGGACCCGCAACCGCAACCAAAATTGTTGAAAAATTTGGCACACAAACCTTTGATGTGCTTGAAAACGACCCGGCCAGACTTGCAACAATCAAAGGAATTTCAAGTGCAAAAGCAAGAGAAATTTGCAAAAACTTTAAATCTCAGTTTGCCGCAAGAGAGACACTTATTGGACTTACAAATCTCGGACTTTCTCAAAACGAAGCCATCAAAACTTATAATTTGCTGAAAGGTGAGGCTATGGACTTCATCACGGCAAATCCGTATGCACTCATAGGTGCCGAAACGGGTATTACTTTTGACAAGGCGGAACAAATTGCCGATAATTTGCAGGATAAACCGCCGTTTACCTACCGTGCTCAAGCCGCTGTTTGTTATATTCTTCATCATAATCTCGGCAACGGTCACACCTGTATACCCCGTGATAAAATAATAGAACCGGCAAAGGAATTGCTCTGCTGTGATGATGACGCCGTAGAGATTTCGATTGATAATGCGATTGAGTCTAAAGCTGTTATTCAGCGTAAAGTTTATGACAGAGATTTTTTGTTTTTGCCCGAAATTTATCACGCAGAAAGAGGAATTGCCGACCGTATAAAAATTATGGTGGAATATCCGCCGAGCGAAAATGAAATTCATCCGAGTGAGATTTATGCTTTTGAAGAAAGCAGTAAGATAAAATTTGACGAAAAGCAGAGAACGGCTATCGAATATGCCGTATCAAAGGGACTTCTTATACTTACGGGTGGTCCGGGTACGGGTAAAACAACTACGGTTAAAGGCATAATTCAGCTTATGAAAAACCGCAATCTCAAGGTTGCACTTGCCGCTCCGACCGGCAGAGCCGCACAGCGAATGGAAGAACTTACGGGAAGCGAAGCAAAAACTATCCATAGACTTCTTGAAGTGGAATACAAAGAGGGCGAAAACACCCAAAGCTTTGTTCATGATTTGAAAAATCCGCTTGACTATGATGCAGTGATTATTGATGAACTTTCCATGGTGGATGTTACTCTTTTTGCGGCACTTCTTGACGCTTTGCCGCTTCATTGCCGATTGATTATGGTGGGCGACCAAGATCAGCTTCCTCCTGTCGGTGCCGGCAATGTTCTTCGAGATATGATAGACAGCGGAGTTTTGCCTGTTGTAACGCTTGACAAGGTTTTCCGTCAGGCTATGAAAAGCAAAATTGTTACAAATGCTCACCGAGTTGTAAAGGGTGAAATGCCCGAGTTTGACAATTCGGCAGAAAGCGATTTCTTTTTGCTTAGAGAAAACTCACGATATAATGCACAGAAAAAAATCCTTGACCTTGTAACTCAAAGGCTTCCGGCAGGATACGGATTTGATCCTATGGGTGATATTCAGGTGCTTTGCCCGAGCAGAATGGGTGAGGTGGGCACACAAAATATCAATGCGATTTTGCAGGCGAAAATTAACCCTCCGTCAAAGGATAAGCAGGAAATCCGCTATAAAGGTTACACTCTTCGTGAGGGCGACCGTGTTATGCAGATTAAGAACAATTATGATGTTCCGTGGTTTAAAATCGGAGAAACGGGAACCGGTGTTTTTAACGGCGATATAGGAATTTTGACGAGAATTGACAAGGCAAATGACATTATCAATGTTCGATACGATGACAAAGAGGCTATGTACAGCGTTGAAAATGTTAAGGAACTTGAGCTTGCGTACGCAATGACGGTGCATAAATCGCAGGGCAGTGAGTTTAATGCCGTGGTTATGCCTGTGCTGTCCGTTCCGCCAAAACTTGCTTACAGAAATTTGTTTTATACCGCACTTACAAGGGCGAAAAAACTTCTTGTCCTTGTCGGCAACGAGCAGGGCGTAAGGCAGATGGTGCAAAATGACAAAAAGTCACGCCGATTCAGTGCACTCAAATATTTTATTGAGAGCAATGATAATGATGATTTGTTGACTTTTTAGGTATGCTATTGTAAAATATTTAAAAGTATTGAAAAAATAAGTTATATAAATGGTGTAAATTATGTTTGGTTATGACCTTGGAATAGATATGGGCACAAGCAATGTCGTTATAACCGTGCCGGGTAAAGGCGTTGTTATCAACGAACCGAGTTATGTTGCCTATGATACCGAAACAGAAAAAATTTTATATGCAGGCAGAAGAGCTTATCATCTCGAGGGCAGAGAGCCAAACGGAATTACCGTTTTACAGCCGCTGAAAAACGGCGTTATCGGCTCATACAATATGACTGCTCAGATGATAAAATATTTTATCGGCAGAGTTATAAAAAAGAGTATATTCAAACCGAGAGTTGTTGCGTCTATGCCGGCACTTGCAACCGATGTTGAAAAAAGAACGATTATCTCAGTAATTATTTCTGCGGGTGCACGCTCCGTGTGCCTTGTAGAAGAACCGCTTTGTGCCGCTTTCGGTGCAGGGGTTGACCCTCAACAGCCAAACGGTGCATTTGTTATCAATATCGGCGGCGGTACAACGGATATGGCGGTTGTCAGCCAAGGCTCAATGAGCCAATGCGAAACCGTTAAGGTTGCCGGCAACGCTTTTGATGATGAAATCGTAAGGCACTTGAAGGACAATCATTCCGTATTAATCGGTGTACGCACGGCGGAAGAAATCAAAAAGCAAATCGGCGGTGCCGTTCCTCGAGAAACTCAGGTTACTATGAATGTAAACGGCAGAAGTTCCGTTACCGGATTGCCGAGAACCGTTGAGGTTACAAGTGAGGAAATCTATGATTGCCTGAAGCCGCTTCTTGCGGAAATCACTGCGGCGGCACAGATTATGTTTGAACGCACATCTCCTCAGCTTATTGCGGACATTACGGTGTCAAAGGTTATTTTGACAGGCGGTTCGGCACAGCTTTACGGTATGGACGAGCTGTTTAAAAGAGCACTCGGGCTTGATGTTGAGGTTTATCCAATGCCTGATTTGTGCGTTGGCAAGGGCGCAACCGTTGCACTTAACAATATGCACATTCTTGATAATTACGGTTACAGATACAAGACAAAAGAAGAAGTAAGAATAAAATGATTCATTATTATTACGGCTACGGCAAGGGCAAAACCTGTTCAGCCGTCGGTGCGGCAATGCGTGCTTACGGTGCGGGAATGAGTGTGCTGTTTGTTCAGTTTTTTAAAAATGACCAAAGCAGTGAGTTGTCGGCTTTGCCGTTTGAGGTTTATCCGTCGCCTCATAATTTGGGATTTAATCCGGGTGATGAATATAAGGTGTGGGTTGACGGAGCACTTGATTATATAAAAAATTCATCTGCCGATGTTGTGGTGCTTGATGAATTTTCGGATTTGATACCAAAGTTTTTGACGGTTGACGGTATGAAAAAAGTGCTTTCATCTGACAGAGAATATATCATAACCGGGCATAACAAGGTGAGCGAATTATATGACCTTGCCGATTACGCAACATTTTTTCAAAAAGAAAAGCACCCTTATGATAATGGCGTTGCCGCACGGCGAGGCATAGAATATTAGAGAGGATTATATATGGACAGATTCAGCAAATTTCATCCGATATTTCATTTTTTGTATTTTATCGGGATGTTTGTGTTGGTTGTGTCGGTGTATAATCCTTTTTTTGTTTTGCCGTCCCTTGTAGGCGCTCTGCTTTATGAGGTAAAAATCAGAGGCAAGGAAGCTTTGTCATCACTCAAGTTTTCCGTGGTGATGATATTGGTTATCGGGCTTTTTAATATGCTTTTTGCTCATTACGGCTTAACCGTGCTTTTTACAATCGGCGATACCGAATTTACGCTTGAAGCATTGTTTTACGGCATAAATCAGGGCTTTGTCGTGGCGGCTATGGTCCTATGGTTTGGTATTTTCGGCAGAGTTATTGACAGCGAAAAAGTCATATATGCTTTTCGCTTTGCACCAAAAATTGCATTGCTTTTTTCCATGGTGCTCGGCTTCATTCCGAGATTTACAAAAAAACTCGGTGATATTGAAACTGCCGCTCTTGCTCTTGACGGAGGCAAAAAACCTAAAAATAAGTTGAAAGCGGCACTGAATAATCTGTCTGCACTTGTGACCTACAGCCTTGAAAGCAGTATAATTACTGCCGATTCCATGACGGCGAGGGGATACAATCCCAAGGCGGTCAGGTATTCGAGATATAAGTTTAAGTTTGTCGACGGTGTTCTTATTGCTTTGTCGGCAGTTTGCCTTTTTTATGTGATTTTTGCAAAAGCAAGCGACAGGATAACCTTTGTTATTGACCCGAGGATATATTCAAAAACCTTTGATATTTCGGCATTTTTGTTGTTTTTGCTGTTGTCGTTTTTGCCGCTTATAACAGATTTGACGGAGGAGTTTTTATGGAAAATATCATATGCGAAAAATTGAATTTTTCTTACCCCACATCAACTCATTCCGTGCTTAAAGATGTTGATTTTACAGTTTCGGGCGGTGAATTTTGCCTTGTTATCGGTTGTTCGGGTGCAGGTAAATCCACTCTTTTGAAGTTGATGAAAAAAGAAATTGCACCCCACGGTACACTTACCGGAAGTATAAAAATCAACGGCAATGTCGGTTATGTTGCACAAAATGTTGAAGAAAATATTGTCACTGATAAGGTGAGGAGCGAACTTTCGTTTGGGCTTACAAATATGGGTTTGAGCAGGGAAACTATTGAACTTTCGGTTGCCGAAACGGCGAGCTACTTCAATCTTTCGGACAAGCTCGATAATGATATTTCAACCCTTTCGGGCGGTGAAAAACAACTGTTGAACCTTGCTTCGGTAATGATAACAAAACCCGAGATTTTGGTGCTTGATGAGCCGACTTGTCAACTTGACCCCGTGTCGGCACAAAGATTTGTTGCCGTGGTTAAAAGGCTCAACCGTGATTTCGGTACAACCGTTGTCATTTCCGAACACTTAACCGAGGAACTTTTGCCGTATGCCGACAGCGTGATGATTGTCGAAAACGGCGAGGTTATACTTAAAGATACGCCGCAAAATGCGGTTTCATTTTTGAAGCAAAGTTACAATCCTCTTTTGGGTGAAATTACTCTTTTTATGCGACTTTTTGACGATGCAAACAGCGTGTCGCAATGTCGTGAGGTTTTGAAAAACAAGGATTTGCCTTTGCTTTGTACGGAGTCTGAAGATGTTAAAACCGCTTTGCGACTCAAGAATATTTCTTTTGCTTATATTAAAAATCACGATGTGCTCAAAAGCCTTGATTTGCGAGTTTACAAGGGCAAAATTAATGTCCTTTTAGGTGCCAATTCCAGCGGTAAAACCACTGCACTCAAAGTTGCGGCAGGAGTTTTAAAGGCACATCACGGCAAGGTTAAAACCGACGGTAAGGTGTCTATGCTGTGCCAAAATCCGTTTGATTTGTTTACAAAAGAGCGTTGCGAGGATGAAGTTAAATTCGGAAAAATAACCGAATTTTTGCAAATTGAAGATATAAAAAAGCAGCATCCGTATGATATCTCGGGAGGTCAGGCACAAAGACTTGCACTTGCAAAGGTGCTTGAAAAAAACGCTGATATTGTCTTACTTGATGAGCCTACAAAGGCACTTGATTACGAACTTAAAGTTCGACTTGCCGATATTTTGTACCGTCTTTGCGATGAGGGCAAAACCGTTGTTATTGCCACTCACGATATAGATTTTGCCGGTGAATACGGTGATTATATCTCGTTTTTGTCAAACGGCGAAATTGTTACAACTATGCCGAGAAGAGAGTTTTTCACTTCTCTCAATTTTTACACAACATGCACGGCAAAAATAACAAACGGCATTGCAACAGGCTATGTGGGCGAAAAAGATTTGAACGACGGAGGCATATTATGAAAAAAGTCGTATTGCCTCTTGTGATTATTATAAGTCTTGCATTTATTTTGCTTTGGCAATTTTTGTTTGCCGACAGCGTGAATTATTACATTGTGTCGGTTGTAATATTGATAATTTCAATGTTGCCGTTTTTTGCGTCATACGAAAAGAAAAAAGTCACCGCAAGAGATATAACTCTCACGGCAACCTTGATTGCCCTTGCTGTTGTCAGCCGTGCGGCATTTTATCTTATTCCGCAGGTAAAACCGATTGCGGCTGTTGTTATAGTTTCAGCCGTTTGTCTCGGAGCACACAGGGGATATATTGTGGGTGCTTTTTCCGCCTTTGTGTCAAATTTTATTTTCGGTCAGGGAATGTGGACCCCGTTCCAAATGGTGGCACTCGGCACGGTCGGTTTGTTAGCGGGTTTGATATTTCAAAAGCTCAAAGTTAACAGATACACTTTGGCGGTCGTAGGCTTTGTGCTTGCAACGGTTGTTTACGGCGTAATTGTTGATATGTCAACGATTTTGTCGGCATACGGCAACAGGGTGACTCTTGCCGGTGCGTTGTCAATTTATGCAAGCGGTGCTGTGTTCAGCCTTGTTTTCGGTGCAGCAACGGCGGTGTTTCTTTTCCTTTTCGGTATGCCGTTCATCACCAAAATTGACAGAATTAACAAAAAATACGGTCTGAATTAAAATGAGCCTGAACAAAAATTGTTCAAGCTCGTTTTTATTTTCTCACTTCATCGTATTTTTCGTCGGGGTCAAAATCTATTTTCTTACCCTTGAAGTAAATTTCCTTATCACGCTCGTCAATTTTACGCATAACTTTGCATGGATTACCCACTGCAACAACATTTGCCGGAATATCATTTACAACAATCGAACCTGCTCCTATAACCGTGTTGTCGCCGATTGTAACGCCCGGACAGATTACCGAGCCCGCACCTATCCAAACATTTCTGCCGATATGCACATCTGCATTGTATTGGAGCATTTGCTCACGAAGCGGCGGATAAATCGGATGACCGGCCGTTGCAATTGTAACATTAGGTGCAATCATAACATAGTCGCCGATGTAGATGTTGCCGTCGTCAACAAAGGTTGTGCTGAAGTTGGCAAAAACAAATTTGCCCAGATGTACATTGTGACCGCCCCAGTTTGCATAAAACGGCGGCTGAATGTATGTGCCCTCGCCTACCTCGGCAAACATAATTTTGAGCAATTCTTCCATTCGCTTTTCGTGACCTAAGCCGAGCGTGTTGTATTCCTGCATATGCTGAACATATTGCGTTTGCGTGCCCATAATTTCTTCTTTTGAGCAGTCGTAAAGCAGACCTGCATTCATTCTATCGGTTTCCGTCATTATTTGTTCTCCCTTGCCGTTGTGGTTATCAGTTCCAATTTTGTGTATGAATTTCCGTCTTTTCTCAGCACCTCGTCACCGTTAAACGAAATGTAATATTCGCCCTTTGTGTCAAAGGTGTATGTTGCCTGACCGTCATCGTTTTTGTGCTCTTTTTTAATTGCGGCGATAACCTGAATGTAGCTTTTGCCGTTAATTTCCTCGCCGTCGGATGCCACCATAAATGAACATTTTGCTCTGTCATCTTCTGTCAATCCGAGTTGTTTGCTTGAATAACTTTCAATATAGTTGATTGCGTCAGCGTCTTTGATTTTTGCTTTTTCTGTTGCCACGGCTGATGTCGTTTCTGTTTTGCTTTCCTGCTTCGAGCAAGATGCAAATGCAACCGAGCAGATAATTATAAATGCACATAATATGATTGACATTGCTTTTTTATTCATATAGGTACCTCAGCTTTTCCGTTTGGCTCTCGCCGAAAATCTGTATTTCGTTGTCAAAAAGGAGTTGTGCCGTTATCCCGTTGCCGTCAATCTTGTTGCCCGAAAATGTGCCGTCGTATATTTTTCCGAAACCGCAAGACGGCGAATTCTCTTTGAGTACGGCACACGGTGCGTTTGCTTCTTTTGCAATGTAAAGTGTTTGTTCGGCACCGGATATAAACGCTTCTGTCAAATCTTCACCGTTTTTTGAATAAACTCTGCCGTCCTTGATTTCACTCGGTACTCTCGGAATGGGCAAACCGCCAAAACATTCCGGGCAGACGGGAATAATCTCAAATTTGTCCGACAAAGCAATAATTTTTTCGTTTTTGTTGTTGCCGCCGCTGTACTTGCAGTTTTCACCGAGCAGGCATGCGGACACGAGAATTTTTGTTTTCACAATTTCACCAACTTTTATTTGATGACATAATTATAACATAAATGTTTGACTTTTGCCATATCTCTATGTTATTTTATGTTTATAGGATAGGTTAAAATTTTTGCGGATAAAAGGGGTAAATATTATGGACGCAAAAACTTATGTTCCTAAAAAGGAATGGCTTGCCTACTGCGTAGGTGCACTCGGTCAGGGTATGGTGTACGCTATTATGAGTTCGTACATCTCTGATTTTTATCTTAATGTATTAAAGGTTACGCCGATTTTCGTGCTTCTTTTGATGCTTTTTGCCAGGATTTGGGATGCAATCAACGATCCGATTATGGGTTATATTGTTGACCATACACATCTTAAAAAGGGCAAAATGAGACCGTATCTTCTTTACACGCCTGTTCCGGTGGCGATTCTCACAATGCTTCTTTTTTACGCACCGAATTTGGCAGACAGTCAAAAAATGATTTATGCCGCAATTACTTATGTTGCGTGGGGTATGATTTATACCAGCAGTGATGTTCCGTTTTGGAGCCTGCCTAACGCCCTCACGCCTAATGCGGATGAGCGTGGCTCGATTATATCTAAGGCAAGAACTTTCAATGGCGTCGGCTCTGCCGTGCCTATGGCTCTGTTTATGATTTTGGGCTTTGTGCTTCCTAAGTTTAATCTTTCGGGCACTGAACTTGAAAAAACAAAGTATGTCGTTATGGCACTTGTTTGCTCGATTATCGGCAATGTTTTGTTTGTAAGAGTGTATTTTAAAACAAAAGAGCGTGTAAACATTCCTATTCCGCCGAAAAAAGATAAGTCACAGCCTAATTCGTTAAAACTTATTTTCACCTGTAAACCGCTTATGCTCACTGCCGCTATGGGTATTTTGTCTGCCGCAAGATATATGTTTCAGGCAGGTGCGGTGCATGTTGCAAGATATTCGTTTTATATCGGCAAAGATTTAACGGGCCTTACAGGTGCCGAACTTGAAAGTGCACTTCAGGCTAATATTTCAAAGGTGTCAACCGTTATGGCGGCGGCTTCGGCAATCGGTATGTTCGGTGCCATGATAGCCGTAACTCCGCTTATCAAAAAATTCAGCTACAAGCAAATTGTCATCGTGTCGGCACTTTTGGGTGCGGCATCCTCGCTTGCCATGTGGTTCATAGGCTATGAGCATTTCTGGGCGTGTGTTCCGCTTCTTGTCATCAGTGCAATTCCTTGCGGAACAATCAATGTTTGCGCATTTGCAATGGTTGGCGACTGCCTTGATTATATGGAACTCAAAACAGGTGTTCGTCTTACGGGTATGGGTTCTGCAATTCAAAGCTTTGTTACAAAGTTCGGCAATGCCATTGCAACTTCGTTTATTATTCTTATGTATATCATTGCCGACCTTGATGTTTCAAGCATTTCCGCTTCAATCACGGCAAATCCTCTTGAAATGACACACGGCGTACGCAACGGTATTTTCAGCATTATTTCGATTATCCCGGCGATTTCGCTTTTTGTTTGTATTATTCCTATGTTCTTCTACAACCTCACGGGTGAGTATCGTGATAATATGGAAAAAGAGCTTGCCGAGCAAAGAAAACGCAGAGGCATTGAAATTGACTAATTTATTTGGATAAAATTAACATTTACTATTGCAATTTTTCAAAAGTTTTTGTAAAATATATTTGATAATATTTTAAGGAGGAAAGAAAATGCTCTGGACTTTAAAGAAAATTTGGTACAGAATTTACCAAAATGTATTTAAGGTTGCTATGTGCTTTATGGATTGGTCCGAGCCGGAGCTTCTTGAGGGTGCGGGTTCTGTTCTCAGATTGCCTGAATTCATCAAGAACAAGGGACTCAGCAAAGTTCTTGTTGTAACCGATAAGGGTCTTATGGGACTTCATCTTCTTGACCCGCTTTTTGCAAAGCTTGAAGAAGTAGGCGTTGATTATGTCGTTTATGACGGCGTTCAGCCAAACCCTACAATCCCTAACATTGAGGACTGCAAGGATATGTATATCCAAAACGGTTGCCAAGGCATTATCGCATTCGGCGGCGGTTCATCAATGGACTGTGCAAAGGCTGCCGGTGCAAGAGTTGTAAAGCCTAATCAATCTGTCAGAGATATGCGCGGCCAGCTTAAAGTACATAAAAAGCTTCCACCATTTTTCGCAGTACCTACTACAGCAGGTACAGGCTCAGAAACAACAGTTGCTGCTGTTGTAACCGATCCCGAAACTCATGAGAAAAATGCCATCAACGATACTTGTCTTCGTCCTAAGTATGCTGTGCTTGACCCGGAACTTACCGTAGGTCTGCCACCACACATCACTTCGACAACAGGTATGGATGCAATGACTCATGCTGTTGAGGCATATATCGGCCACAGCAACACAAAGGACACTATCAGAGAGGCAGAGGTTGCTACAAAGCTTATTCATGAAAATCTTGAAAAAGCTTACAACGACGGTAAGAATCTTGAAGCAAGACAAAATATGCTCAAGGGCTCTTATTATGCAGGTCGTGCATTCACTCACGCTTATGTAGGTTATGTTCACGCTATTGCACACAACCTCGGCGGTTTGTACGGCACACCTCACGGTTTGGCAAACGCTGTTATCTTGCCTTATGTTCTTGATTATTATGCAGATTCTGCATATCCTCAGCTTGCAAAGCTTGCCGATATTATCGGAATTACAACTCCGTCTATGTCGGTTGAGGAAAAGGGCAAGGCATTTATTGCCGAAATCCGCAGAATGAATGCTGCCATGAACATCCCTGAAAAGTTCGATATGATTAAGGAGGAGGATATGCCTACTCTCGTTAAGCGTGCGCTTAAGGAAGGTAATCCGCTTTATCCTGTTCCAAAGATTATGGACGCAAAGGATTGCGAGGCTGTTATTCGCAGCTTTATGGCATAATCGCTTTAAATAAAATTAATAAGCCGTGGTTAATTCCGCGGCTTGTTTTTTTAGGAGATAATGATGACTCAAAAAGATTATTTGCTTCAAATTGATTCTGTTATTGCAAACGGAAAATTTAAGGATAATAATGCTTCTCTCTGTACTCACACACCGCCAGAATGGTATAAAAATGCAAAGTTCGGTATCTTTATTCATTGGGGTGTTTACAGCGTTCCGGGATATTCAAACGAATGGTACAGCAGGGAAATGTATGACAAAACAAAACCGTCATACCGCTACCATATCAAAACATACGGCAATCAAAAGGATTTCGGATATAAGAATTTTATTCCGATGTTTAAGGGCGAAAACTTTTCTGCCGACGAATGGGTGAGATTGTTTAAAGAAAGCGGAGCAAAATATGTTATGCCCGTTGCGGAACATCATGACGGCTTTGCTATGTACGGCACCGAATTCAACAGATGGAACGCTGTTGATATGGGTCCAAAACGAGATGTCATTGCCGAGATTAAGTCGTCTTGCGAACATCAGGGCTTGACTTTCTGTGCTTCAAATCATAGGGCTGAACATTTCTTTTTTATGAATATGGGCAGAACGATTGATAGCGATGTAAACGATGAAAATTATGCCGATTTTTACGGTCCGGCTTATTATTGTGATGAACTCGGTGCGTTAAAAATGGGTCAAACCACAAATGATGTAAGGGGTACTGTTCCGAGCGAGGAGTTCTTGCAAGATTGGTTGGTGCGAAACTGTGAGTTTGTGGATAAATATCAACCGTCGGTTGTATATTTTGATTGGTGGATTCATAACAAGGCGTTCAAGCCGTACCTAAAAAAGTTCACGGCATATTATTATAACCGTGCTTTGGAGTGGGGCAAAGATGTTTCTATTAATTACAAGTGCAACGCATTTGCACCGGGAATTGCAACTCGAGATGTTGAGCGTGGAGCACTCACCGATATTTCTCCGGAGCATTGGCAAACTTGCACGGCAATAGGCAAAAATTCGTGGGGATATACAAAAACAAATAACTTCAAAACGCCGTATCATATTGTTACCGACCTTATAGATATTGTCAGCAAAAACGGCAATATGCTTCTTAATGTCGGTCCAAAGCCTGACGGAACGATTACAAAGGAAGAAACTCAAATCCTCCGTTCAATCGGCAAATGGTTGCAGAAAAACGGCGAAGGAATTTATGACACAACTGCTTGGAAAACATTTGGCGAGGGCAAGGTTAATGCCAAGGACGGATTTTTCCAAGACAACAAAACAAAGCCGTACAAAAGCAGAGATTTTCGCTTTACGTACAAAAACGGCTCTGTATATGCTTTTTGGATGAAACCCAAAGCGTCAAAGCCTGTTAGAATAAAAACATTCAAAAAGGTTAATCAAGACTTGATTGTTAAGTGTGTTACACAACTTGACTCGGGCGAAGAACTTTCTTTTGTCAGAGGCAAAAAGTATATGGAATTTATGCCGAACGGCAACTCGGATTATTCAATGCCGCTTTGTTTTAAAATAGAATTGGATTAATTCGAACCTAAATTCTACATGTGTGTTAATATAATTTTGGCGTGGTTCAGGGGCTTTATCGACAGCCATAGCCAAATTCGTATTTGACTATGGTTTGCAAATAGAATATAATACACCTATGAAAAGTGTAACAGTTAATTCAAATGATGCGGGGCAGAGAGTGGATAAGTTTTTGCAAAAGCACTTTGCAACTCTACCCAAGTCGATGATGTTTAAGCAAATCAGAAAAAAGAATATCAAGGTTAATCGTAAGCGTTGCACACCCGAACAGGTGCTTCTTAACGGCGATGTGATTGACCTTTATCTGCCCGATGATATGCTTGCGGAAAAGAAAAAACATTATGATTTTCTTTCTGCTCCAAAGGATTTGTCGATTATCTATGAGGATGAAAATATTATTCTTATGGATAAAAAGCAGGGCGAACTTTGTCATCCCGACGGCAAGGAATATGTCAACACTCTTGTTGCCTCGATGAAACGCTATCTTTATGACAAGGGCGAGTATAAGCCTGAAGAAGAAAACAGCTTCACTCCGTCACTTGCCAACAGAATTGACCGAAACACGGGTGGTATTGTTATCGGTGCAAAGAACTATCAATCCCTTAAAATTCTCAATCAAAAGATTAAGGACAGGGAAATTGATAAGCTTTATTTAACCGTTACAGAGGGTGTTTTTGATAAAAAAAGCGATGTTTTGGTTGGCTGGCTCATTAAGAATACCAAGAAAAATATGGTTAAGGTTACTCAAGCCGAAACAGACGGTGCAAAGCTTTGCAGAACGAAATACACCGTGCTTGACAGCTACAATGATTTGTCGCTTGTTGAGGTGGAACTGCTCACGGGCAGAACTCATCAAATCAGGGCACACCTTGCTTCAATCGGTCATCCACTCCTTAATGACGGCAAGTACGGCTCACATCACGGCAGATTTAAGCAGGAACTTTATTCATATAAATTGAAGTTTAATTTCACTACCGATGCAGGAATTTTGGAATATCTCAACGGCAGAGAATTTGAATCTTCTAATTGTCCGATTTTGGAAAAATTCAGGAAAAGGGTTTATTGATGAAAGATAAATTTATTATGTGCTTGTCGCCGATTACGGCGGCGGTGACACTTGCCATGGCTGTTGCCGTGGCGGTTAATGCGTATTTTTGCGGCATAAAGGTTGTTGAGGGTTTCGATTGGAAAGTCGGCGTTTATGTTCTTGTAGAAATCGTTGCCGCCGTTATTGTTGTGCTTATGGCTAAAGAAGTGCTAAAAACAGGTGTTCGCTTCACCTCCGACAAGGTGGAGTTTACAGGCGTTGACGAAAATAATGTGTTTGAATATTCCCATATTGTCAAGGTGCAAACCGGCAGAGATACCAAAGCAAGTTTAAAGAAAAATTTTGTTGACCGCTATTCGCACATTATTATTTTTCTTGATGACGACAGCGTGGTGACGATTGAACTCGGTCTTACCACAAAGCACACGCTCAAAGTAATTGATGACGAATTCAAGGCTCGCTTAAAATAACCGATTGAAGTTCTCCGTTTTTGGAGAACTTTTTTGAATTTGTTAATTTTTTACAAAAAAATAATTAATATGTTGAATTTTTTATTTTAATATGTTGAATTTGACGATGCAGAGTGTTATAATTATATTGATAACTTGGGTAAATTATTCCCAATTGCTAATTTGAATTTTTTATATGGAGGGAATTTCCAATGGCAAGAGCTAAAAAAACCATGGATGGTAACAGTGCAGCCGCTCATGTAAGCTATGCGTTTACTGAAGTTGCAGCCATCTATCCTATTACACCTTCTTCACCAATGGCAGAAGAAACCGATGCTATGGCAGCAAAGGGTGTAAAGAACTTATTCGGTCAAACCGTAAAGGTTGCCGAGCTTGAATCTGAGGCAGGTGCAGCAGGTGCTGTTCACGGTTCACTTTCGGCAGGCGCATTGACCACTACTTACACAGCATCACAGGGTCTTCTTTTGATGATCCCTAATATGTACAAGATTGCCGGCGAACTTATTCCGAGCGTAATTCATGTTTCTGCTCGTTGCGTATCAACTCACGCACTCAACATTTTCGGCGATCATTCCGACGTTATGGCGTGCCGTCAAACAGGTTATGCTATGCTTTGCTCTGCAAATGTTCAAGAGGTTATGGACCTTGGTGCGGTTGCTCACCTTGCAACTCTCAAGAGCCGTGTACCTTATCTTCATTTCTTTGACGGCTTCCGCACTTCTCACGAAGTTCAGAAGATTGAAACTTGGGATTATGAAGACCTCAGAGATATGCTTGACCCGCAGGATGTTGCTGATTTCAGAGCAAGAGCATTAAATCCTGAACACCCTGTTCTTCGCGGCTCGGCAGAAAATTCAGATATTTTCTTCCAGCACAGAGAAGCTTGTAACAAGTATTATGCAGATGCTGTTGCCGCAACAGAAGCATATATGAACAAGGTTAATGAAAAAATCGGTACAAATTATCAACTCTTCAACTATTACGGCGCACCTGATGCAGAGCGTGTTATCATCGCTATGGGTTCTGTTTGCGACACTATTAAGGAAACAGTTGACTTCCTCAACGCAAGAGGCGAAAAGGTTGGTATGGTATGTGTTCACCTTTACAGACCATTCTCCGCAAAGCACCTTATCGGTGTGTTGCCTGAAACCGTAAAGCACATTTCGGTTATCGACAGAACTAAGGAACCGGGCTCACTCGGCGAACCTCTTTATCTTGATGTTGTTGCCGCTCTTAAAGGCTCAAAGTTCGATGCGGTTCCTGTTTACGGCGGTCGTTACGGCTTGGGTTCAAAGGATACACTTCCTGCTCATGTTATTGCAGTATTTGCAAATATGTCTGCACCTGAACCAAAGCAGCAATTTGTTCTTTCCATCGACGATGATGTTACAAATCTTTCGTTGCCTATCACAGAAACTCCTGATACAACTCCTGCCGGAACAACATCTTGTAAGTTCTGGGGCCTTGGTTCAGACGGTACTGTAGGTGCAAACAAAGACTCTATTAAGATTATCGGTGACCATACGGATATGTATGCTCAGGGTTACTTCTTTTATGACTCAAAGAAGTCGGGCGGTATCACTGTATCTCACCTTCGTTTCGGTTCATCACCGATTACATCAACATATTTGATTAACAAGGCAAACTTTGTTGCTTGCCACAACCCTTCATATGTAACAAAATATGATATGGTTCAGGACCTTGTACCGGGCGGTACATTCCTCCTCAACTGTATTTGGACTCCGGAAGAGCTTGACAAAGAACTTCCTGCATCTATGAAGAGATATATTGCACAAAACAATATCAACTTCTACACAATCAACGGTATCAAGATTGCAGAAGAAGTCGGTCTTCCGGGCAGAGCATCAACAATTCTTCAGTCTGCGTTCTTTACAATCAGCGGTATTCTCCCTGTTGACGAAGCAATCGGATATATGAAGGAAAAGGTTGTTGCAAAGTTCTCAAAGAAGGGCGAAGCTGTTGTAAACGCTAACTGCAACGGTATCGACAGAGGCTCAAAGGAAGTTGTTAAGATTGATGTTCCTGCTTCTTGGAAGGATGCTGTTGACGAAAAGGCAGAAATGCATGTTGACACAGACAGACCTGAAATGAAGAAGTTTGTTAAGAATATTCTTGACCCGGTAGGCAGACTTCATGGTGATGACCTTCCTGTATCTGCATTTGTTGACAGTGCCGACGGTGTATATCCTCAAGGTTCTGCTGCATTTGAAAAGAGAGGTATCGCTATCTCTGTTCCTGAATGGGACCCTACAAAGTGTGCACAATGTAACCTTTGTTCAATGGTTTGCCCTCATGCTGTTATCAGACCTATCGTTATGAACGAAGAAGAGGCAAAGGCAGCTCCTGAAGGCACAGCAATGATTAAGCATAAGAGAACAGATTATCAATATGCACTTATTGTTTCTGCTCTTGACTGTACAGGCTGCGGCTCTTGTGCAAATGTTTGCCCTACAAAGTCGCTCACAATGAAGCCTATTGCTTCTCAGCTCCATGTACAAAAATCTTTCGATGCTCTTGTAGATACTCCTGCAAAGCCGGAAGTTCTTACTCCTAATACAATCGGCGTTCAGTTCAGAAAGCCTTATCTTGAATTCTCAGGTGCTTGTGCAGGCTGCGGTGAAACACCTTATGCAAAGCTTGTTACACAGCTTTACGGTGACAAAATGTACATCGCAAACGCAACAGGTTGTTCATCAATCTGGGGCGGTTCAGCACCTTCAACTCCTTATACAGTTGACAAGAACGGTCACGGTCCTGCTTGGTCAAACTCACTCTTTGAGGATAACGCAGAGTTCGGTTACGGTATGTACCTTGCTCAAAAGCAAATCAGAGAAAGACTTGCCGCAGACGCAGAAGTTCTTTCTAAGGCAGGCGTTAAGGAAGCAGACGCATGGCTTTCAACTTATGATGACGCCGCAAAGAACGATGTTGACACAGATGCTCTTATTGCAGCTCTCAAGGGTGCAAACCTCTCGGGCGAAGCAGCAGATGCCGCAGCAGACTTCCTTAAGGATTCGGATTATGCCGCTAAGAAGTATCAGTTCATCTTCGGCGGTGACGGTTGGGCTTACGATATCGGTTTCGGCGGTCTTGACCATGTAATTGCTTCTAACGAAGATGTAAACATCGTTGTATTCGATACAGAAGTTTATTCTAACACAGGCGGTCAGGCTTCAAAGTCAACACCTACAGGTGCTGTTGCCAAATTTGCCGCTTCGGGTAAGGTTGTTAAGAAAAAGGATTTGGCTCAAATCGCTATGTCTTACGGCTATGTATATGTAGCACAGGTTGCTATGGGTGCAAATGCAAATCAATGCTTAAAGGCATTCCAGGAAGCTGCCTCTTACCATGGTCCTTCACTTGTTATCTGTTATGCACCTTGTATCAATCACGGTATCAAGATGCCGTTTAACCAGATGGAACAAAAGAAGGCTGTTGCAGCAGGTTATTGGAACCTCTTCCGTTACAATCCTTCTCTCATTCCTGAAGGCAAGAATCCGTTCAGCCTTGATTCTAAGGCTCCTACAGCCGACTATGTAGAATTTATCGAAGGTGAAACAAGATATTCTGCTCTTAAGAGATCCTTCCCTGGCAAGGCAGAACAGCTCTTCTCAATCGCTGCCGATAATTCTATTGAAAAGTACAACAAACTTGCAAAGCTTGTTGATTTCTACGCTCCTGACGCAGAATAATCGGTAAACATAAAAGCGCTCTCGAAAGAGGGCACTTTTAGACTGTCGATAAAGCTCCTGAAACACGCCAAAATAATTTGAGCGAAGGATAGGCTTGACTATTCCGAAATATATCGTTTTAATAGTACTGACTAAAGAAAAGTACCGCAAACATCGAGTTTACGGTACTTTTGGCGTTTTCCGTTTTTTGCTCAGTCGAGGTACCATCGTACATCTTCCTTCGCAAGAAAACGAAATTCAGAACCTTTCTCAACAGCCTACAGCGTGTCGAAAAAGTATTTTCGACACGCTATAAGTGCCCTAAGAGGGCACTTTTTTCTTGTTTTTTGTCGATTAATAATATATAATTGGTTTAGTATTATATGGGCGGAGGCGATATTGTGAATGATTTAAAATCTTTGTATATAAAAAGGGCGGTTATTTATCCGCTTTTGGCTTTAGCGGTTTTAATAATTACGGCAACCGTTGTAGTTCCAAAATTTATAGACTCGCTCCCTGTTGCCACAGATAAGGTGCACGCAGTCACACAATATAATGTTAAAGATTATGATATGTTTCCTACAAAGTACAATAAATTTTCCGAGCTTAATCACAATAGATTTATAGGTTGGCTCAGTTCGGAAGATGTTGCACTCGGGTGTGCCGTTACCTTTGATTCGGAAAATGAAAATTCAAATGCCGCTTCTCTTTTAAAAGACTCAAAGGAGCCGTGGAATAACGGTTGTGTTATGATTATCGGCAAAAACTCCGATGCAGAGTTCAGAAATCTTCATAAAGCCGAAATCGGTGATAAAATAGATGTTGAATTTTACAAAAACGGCACTTATCATTATCAAATAAGCAAAATTGAATATGCCGTTGCCCGTGATGAAATATCCGATTTTAAAAAGAAAAACACATTGATAATGTGTGTACCTTTTAAAGATTTTGAGGCAAGCAATGGATTTTTTTATACCGTTTATATAGCGGATGAGATTAAGGAATGAGGTGCACAGGATGAAAAAGAAATCGGCAAAGACTGCACTTAATTTAAAAAATGCCTTGTGCTATTTTCTTGCCCTCATTATGGCGGCAAGTGTTACATTGTTTATAGCGGTCGGAATAACGGCATCTCTTCTTCGCACAAACACCTTTGTTCAGCATAGGTATGAAAAATATAACTCGCAAATGCTCAGAGAAGTGTATGATGAACTCGGCAAGGTTGCCGATATAACCGGAGTGCCGAAAAAAGCATACACTTCGGCTTTTTCAAGCAAGCATATGGACAGCGTTTTGCATATTGCATCAAACAATATCGTAAAGGGCTACAAATCCGATTATTCCGAATCTAAATTTTTGTATGATTATTGCAGAAATGCCCTTGTTAAATACTGTAATAAAAATGATATTTCTTTAACCGATGACCAAATAAATCGCTATTCGTGTCTTGCTGCGGATGCGTTTAACAATGTTGTAGGTGACGAAAGTACAAGCAGTATCATTATTATAGCACTTACATATACAAACCGTCCGATTATAGCAATGCTTGTGTCTGCAATAGCGTTTGCATTGTGCATAATAATCATAGATTTTATATCACTTCGCCGTCACAAAAAGCATGAATATATCGGAATAAGCTTTATTATATCGGGAGAGGTTTTGTTTGTTTTGCCTTTCTTTGCAATAATAATGAAGTATGCAAATGATTTGCATTTTACGGATGTTGATGTGTATAATATGGCTCTTGCCGATACGCTGAATGATATATTAAAAATTATTATGGCTGTGGGCGTATTTGTTCTTTCGGTCGGAATATATATGGTTGTAAAGAATTACAGGTATTATCTTCACAAAGCCAAATCTATGAGCACCGAAAAAGAAATTGTTGAAAAAATAAAAAGTGAGCAGTTTTGATAATACATTTTTATAGCATAAATGAAATCCGATGATAAATCAAATCATCGGATTTTTTATACATAAGTTATATTAAATTGTTTGTTATTCACAATGCACACAGTATTTTCCATGATGTCGCAAAGCTGCTCTGCAAACATCAAAAAGATTATATGTGTGATTGTATGCGTTTTTTGATTTTTCCGGAAATAAGCAAAATACCTTCAAGTATCAAACTTACCGAGCAAGGAACAAAAAGAAATTGAATATTAAAATAAAAAGACACCGTAATTAACATTAAAATAACCGTTAAGATTATTCGTGTTATCAGCTTGAAACGGTCAAATTCTTTTTTGCTGAGTGGCTTTTCGGGAGTGTCAAGCGGTGCCGATGTAATTATAACAACAGCACAGATTAATGCCGCACATAACAAAATTGTGCACAGGTTATAGCTTTTTGACATTTTTATAAGCCATATGCAACTCGCTATGGAAAGAGCAGACAAAATCTCGCATCTTGTTTCGGTTTTGGCGTGATAGCCGCCTGCGTATTTTCTTATGAACATAAAGGCTGTAAAGAAAATAAGGCTTTCGCCAAAACAACCGAATATTACACCAAAAAAACAAGCGAGAGCAAAATACAAGGTTTGAGTCAATAAAATAAAAAAGGAATAAATGTACAGCTCTCGCTCATTTTCGGTAATGCTTCCGTTAGAAAGAAGCTTTTCGGCAAGTCGAAATGAAATTTTATTTATCATTTTCGATCTTGCTGAAGTTTTTGAGTGCTTCAGGTGCCTTCGGCTGATAATAAATCATGCACGAGGTACTGTTGGCACTGTCTGAAAGTGTCTTTTCAGCAACTTTTTTAAGAATGTTTAAGCCAAAATTTCTTTCGCTTTTCATATTAATCGTCCCCCAACTGATTTTTATATTTTTATTCTATTTCAATCCCTTTTTTAAATCAATAAGTTTGGCTAATTTATTAATATTTTGGTCTTTTTGATAGAATTTGCACATTTTGTTAGATTTTTCTAATTTTATTGTTGACTTTTGCTGCAGAATTGAGCTATTCTTATATTATATAGTTCCTGTGCGGGGGTGAATTTTGTGAGTAATGCGGTTTTTATGAGAGAAGTCGGTGACAGACTTAAAAAAAGAAGGAAAGAGCTCGGTTTAACGCAGGCAGAATTGACGGAGCTTTTAAACAAATCCGAATATTCCGATGATATCTTGTCATATAAGCAGGTTTCAAGGGTTGAAAGCGGACATAATTGCACAAGGCTCGACAAGTTTGTGCATTGGTGTTTGTCGCTTGGTAAAACTCCGGATTATTTTTTGCTTGGTATAGACAACGGCATAGAAGAAAAGCAAAATAAAATCGATAAAATATGCGAATATCTTAAAATGTGCAATGAGCGTGATGTTGACAATACATTGGTGTTTGTCAAAGCAATGTATGAAAAAAAGCATTGACGGAGGACGGATTTATGAATGTTGCAGTATGTGATGACGAGCGTGATTTCAGGCTTATAACACAAAAACATTTAAAAAATTATTTTGACGAAAAAGGAATATCGGTGAATTTTTTTGAATTTTCCTGCGGCGAAGATTTGTTAGACAGCCAAGAATGGTTTGATTTGATATTAATTGATGTTGAAATGGGCAAAGTTAACGGAATAGATGCGGGAAAAGAACTTAAAGCAAAAAATCCGCATTGCATTGTTATTGTTATAACCGCCCACGACGGTTATCTTGATGACGCTTTCAAAATCAATGCGTTCAGATATTTGCAAAAGCCGTTGAATGTTGTAAGACTTTATAAGGCTCTTGATGATGCCGAGGAATTGATGAAAAATGATGTTATCGCTTTTTATGATACAAATTCTTTATCAAATGTAAGGATTTATGCAAACGATATTATTTGCGTGGAAATTGAAAAGAAGAAAACAAAAATCATAACCGTTGACAGTACATATTATTCAAACGAAAAAATTTCTGCTTGGAGGGACAAGCTGAATTCGCCGGCGTTTGTTTGCCCTCATTCGAGTTATATAGTAAATCTTGATTACTCAATAAAACACACAAGGACCATGCTTGTCCTTGCAAAAAAGGACAAAAACGGAAATGTTATTGACAGGTATGAAGTCAGTATAGCACCTAAAAAACAGGCAGAAATTCGAAAAAAATTCTTTTATATGATGGAAAGGAGATAAAATGGCATCTTCATTATTTTTGGCCACCTCTTATTTTATCGGAGGGCTTATTGTATTTTTTTACTACAAATCCATATACGAAGTAAAAAAAACCGCCGCATTTTCGTTTTTTGTAGCAATTGCTTTGTATGAGTCGTTGACGGCACTGAAAATTATTTTTGACAATGAGGTTTTAAATATTACGGCAATATTTGTGTTTAATATGTTGATAGCGTATTTTCTGTTTAAAAGCTCGGTTAAATCTGCGATATTTCACGGAGCCGTTCTTGTAATACTTCAGCTTGTGGCAGAATTTGTAACATCAAGTACGGTAGCGTTGATTTTGAATGTGTCACCGAAAGAAAGTGTTAAAAACCATTTTGAAATCGGTATGGTTTTAAGCCTTATGATGTATTTTTTGCTCAGTAGATTGCTTACCGTTTTTTCTGTAAGAGAAAACAAGTCACGCTCGTGGGGTAAATGGTTTGGCTTGGCACTCCTTCCCGTCAGCAGTATTGTTATTATAATTGCATTCAGAATAATAATTAACGATATGTTGCTTACATCAGTTGAAAATTCATTTATGATTATTTCAATTTCGTTCCTGCTTTTGGTTAACATATTTGTATATTTTATGTATGAGCAGGCTGAAAAGAATAACCAAAAACTTATTGAGCTTGAACTTGTTAACCAGAAAAATGACATTGATATGCAATATCTTGACTTGCTTGAAAAGAAAAACGAAACCATGAACATTATGGCTCACGATTACAAAAATAATGTGCTTGCCATTGCCGATATGTCGGATTCACCGGAGATAAAAAAATATGTTGACGATATGGTGGGAGAAATATCAAAATATAATCGAGTGGCAAAAACCAAAAATCGATTGCTTGATGTCATTATAAATAAGTATATCGATATATGTGACGATAAAAATATTAAATTTGAAATAACAAGTGTGTCGGATAATTTTGGATTTATGAGCGGATATGATTTGTCATCTTTGTTTAATAATGTGTTGGACAATGCTGTTGAAGCGGCATCGGAATCCGAAAACAAATACATACACGCCGATATCTCAAACAGCATAGGCTCGTATCACAAACTTTGTGTTGTGAATAGCTGTGAAACTGCACCGAATGTAAAAAACGGAACTTTGCTGACTACAAAGAGCAATAGGGAAATGCACGGCTTCGGCACAAAGAGCATACGAAAAACCGTTAATAAATATGACGGCGAAATGCAGTGGGATTATGACGATAATCTCAAAGAGTTTAAACTTACCGTTATATTTCCGCAGGAAGCATAAAACCGAAAATTTATATAAAAGCATTGCACTGTATATATTTGCAGTGCTTTTTTGTTTATTTTAACCTTTTTTAAACATATTCGTATAATATAATAGAATTATTTTGTTAATTTTGCCTATGAATATAATCTTGAATTTATATGGCAAATATGGTATATTTAAAATATAAATGTTAAGGTAATGTTATAATAATATTTAAACTGTGTTAATTTGGGGGACTGCACAGTCGCGAAAGGTGTATGTTTTATGAAAAAAGCATTTGCTGTAATTTTATCTTTAACTCTTTTCATCGGCAGTTTTGCACCGATGAACAGTATCGTTGCGTCTGCATCCGAAAATGTTGTGCTGTCACAGGTTACACGCGATTTGGCTGAGATGTATAAAAATGACGGCGATTATAAGGAAGAATTGGCGTCTGAGGAAACGACAAGCGTTACTGTTGAAAATAGAATTATTGTTAAATGTGATGAAGAAACAAATACTTACGATTCTGTAAGCAGTACATATGCTTACGGCTATCGGTATATTCAGTATTCCGATGAAAAAGATGCTGCTGAGGCGTTTAAAAAATTTGAACAGGCAGGACTTGAGCCTGTATATGACGGCATTTCAACGGTTGATGATGTTGAGTATGAAGAAGTTGTTAAAACGCCTGAGCTTGACGGCATGTATTCGTCTACGGTTGTCAGAAATGAAAAATACGAGTGGGCATACGGTGCCTGTGATATTGACGGAACGCTTAATTACTATAAGTACAGAACAGGCAGGGAAGTTGTTGTCGGCGTTATAGACAGCGGAATACAGTATAATATTAAGACTTTGAAAAATAGGGTAATAAGGACAAATGCCGATTTTTCGGGTATGGCAACCAATGATGAAATGGACCGCTTTGGTCACGGCACTCAGGTTGCAAGCACAGTTGCCATGTGCTCTCCGAGCAATGTAAAAATTGAGGGCTTTAAGGTTACAAATAACAAAAATATTATGGATTCAAGCGTTTTGCTTGCGCTTTCTTATATTAAAGAAATGAATAAAAAGCCCGATATAATCAATATGTCGTTCAGCGGTACAAGTATGGACACTCATATTGAGGATATTATTGATGAACTTACGGATATGGGCATTGTTTTTGTCGGCTCGGCAGGTAATGACGGCAGGGAAGTAAAAACTTATCCTGCGGCATATGAAAATGTTATTGCTGTTGCCGCAACGGATAAAAACAACAATCCGTGTACTTTTTCAAACAGCGGTAATTGTGTCGATATTGCCGCACCGGGTTATTTTACTTCCTACAAGGCAACATATCAAAGCAATGCACCGAGTTATGTATATTCACAGGGTACTTCTTTTTCCGCTCCGATTGTGTCTGCCGCAGCCGCAATTATAGCTTCGGAATATAGTTCTTTTACGCCTAAGCAGATAAAGGACAGTTTGATTGACAGAGCAATTCCGTTTGCGGAAAAGGATTGTAATAAAAAATACGGTAAGGGTGTTGTTAATTTTTCAAATCTTATTAATAATTCAAGATGCAAGGATGTTAAGGTAAGCGTTCCGTCAGGTGTTTATAACGACAATGTTACGGTAGAACTTAGTTGTGACAATACCTTGGTTGATATAATTTATACAACAGACGGAACCTTGCCGTCACCAAAAAACGGTAATATTTATTCTTCGCCGATTACTTTGACGCAGAGTACAAGAATTATTGCCGCCGCTTATGAAAAAACCGACTCTGTTTTTCACGGCAGATTTTTCTGTGCCGATTATTATATCGATGAGCCTTCTGAATTTGTTGTTGATGACAATGGTATGGTAAAAGCATATTTGGGTGCTTCAAAAACTGTTATCGTTCCGGAAGAAATCGGCGGAATCAAGCTTGTCGGTATCGATGAAAACTGTTTTAGATATACAGACATAAAAGAAATATCGTTGCCTAATTCGGTTTGTAAAATCGGGGATTTTGCTTTTTATCTTTGTAATGATTTAAAATGCGATTTGCTTTCGGAAAGTATAACGGATGTAGGTTCTTATGCTTTCGCTTATTCGGGTATTAACTCGGCAGTTTTTGAAAATTGTAAAAATGCAGACGAGAGTGCTTTTGAAGGCTCTGATGTAAAAACTGTTAAGCTCGGATTGATTAAAGAAATTAAAAACACAATGTTTAGGAATTGCTCAAGTCTTAAAACGCTGTGTTGCCCAAATGTTGCCGATTGCAAAAATAATGCTCAAAATGCATTTGAAAACTGCAGCTCGCTTAAAACTCTGTTTTTGCCTAAGGCAAGGTCACTGTATCTTGATATTCCGAGCAATGTTAATCTTTTTGTAAGCAACAAATTATCTTTTGACGCTTCAAATAATACGGGCTTTAAATACACTTTTATTGCACAACTTGAAAAAGGAATAAGTGCACTTAAAGAGTTAATTGAGAAAAAAACCAGAAGTATGTCAACAAGTATGTATGAGTTCAAAGACACCGGCGGATTTGCAAATTCAAAAGGTGCTCAAATCAGAGTGTCGGATTACGGACTTCGTTTTGGCTTCAGTTGGAAGGAAATTGAAGGTTTGGAAGACCTTTCGGATTCTGTTGAATATGGATTTTTGCTTAATTACGGCGATACGGATGTTCTTGATGCAGACAATGCGTATAAAAAAATCAAAGCCGCAAAGGTTTCTAAAAATGCTGATGTTACCGATTTTAACCTTGTAATCACAAAAATACCTCAAGATCAAAGAGAACTCACATTGTCGGTGCGTGCGTATGTAAATATCGACGGATGGTACTTTTATTCTCCGATTGTAAAACGCTCATTTTACGGTGTTGCCGGTGAAGTTGTTGATGATGAGGATGTTGAAGTAACCGTTAGGGAATCTGTGTTTGATATGATCAGAAACGGAGGAACACAATAATGAAAAGGGCAGTAACGCTTGTGTTGGCTTTTACGGTGATTGTAAGCGTATGTGCCGCCTGTTCGTCCGTTAAAACCCAAACAGGGGCAAAGGTTGACAATAAGATTGAAAGCAAGAGCACATCGGTGCTGTCCGAATCTGCTTCGGATGTTGAAAAAACATCGTCAAAAAAAACAACCGTTACCGCAAAAAGTGATGCTTCAACCGAAGAAAAGCCTAATAACGGTGCAAATAACGAGGTTGAGTTTTCAAAAGGCTCGGCTCCCGTTTTGAGCGAAACGACAAGTGCTTTGCAAAACACAACTTTAAATTCTGATTACAGGGGAACAACGCAGAAACCAACAGAAAAAACCAATGACGGCGGTGGTGTAAAGGAAGCACCTACAAAAATATCAACTGACAAAGACGGTTGGATTAACAAGTGGTATTAATGTGTTGTTATATAATTCTTTTTAATAAGTTTTGGTGTGCCGAAATCTAAATTTTGCATCAGTTAAGAGCCGTGGGCTTAAAATCCACGGCTCTTTTTATGCCTTGCTTAAATTTTTGGTATATGGTATAGTATAAACATAACATTACAAAGGGGAATTTTAATGAAAGATTCGCTTGAAACTGCCAAAAAGCAAAGAATCGAATACATAGATGTGCTTAAAGGAATAGGCATTTTGTCCGTGGTTTTGCTCCATACTTATTCCGGGTATGAAATCAGCGGCAAGCCTATTGAATATGTGCTCAAATATTTTACATCATTTCATATGGCTTTGTTCTTCTTTTTGTCAGGGCTTCTTTTCAATCCCGCTATATCGGATTACAAAGAAAGAATAGTCAGAAAAATCAAAACGTTGTTTTTGCCGTTTCTTTTGTGGGACGGTGTTATTGCAATTGCGGTTGAAGCAATGCGATATGCACTCGGCTCCGAGGGTTTTGCCAATTATGATTTAAAAGGGCAGGTAATTGATTTTTTGCTCGGTAAATCGTCATATACGGGTTCTTGGTTTATATTCACGCTGTTTATGGCTTATATGCTTGAATATTTGATTACCTTTATTTGCAAAAAAACAAAGATAAATTATAAAAGCGTGCCTGTGGCTGTGCTCCATATTTTATTTGTTCCTGCCGGCATTTTGCTTTCTTCAGTTCCTTTGGGTGAGTATTACAGATTAAAATATGTTTTTATGGCGGCTGTATTCTTTTATATAGGCTATTTGTTCGGTCAAATTCAAAAAGAAAGAAATGAAAATGTTGTCATCGATATAGCATTGTTTGTTGTGGGTATTGTGCTTTGCTTTATTAATTCAAGAGTGTCTTTTGCCGAATATAAGTTTGGAAACATTGCTTTTATGTTTGCGTCGGCTATATGCACTGTTTGCTCGCTTTGCGGTTTGGCAAAGCTCTTGACGAAAAAAATCAAGTTTAGATTTTTACCGTTTATGGGCAGAAATACGATTATTATTTTTTATACGCATTTGATTTTTATGTATATCGTTATTCGTATGCTCGAAAAATTGCTTCATATGCAGATACACACATTCCCGGCAATTTTGGCATTTGTGATTATCATTGCGATAGAGTGGGTTATGATAAAAATTATGCCGCCGTTTTTCAAAAGGTTTTTCGGTATATACGAAAACAAAAAAAGTAAATAAAAAACGACCGCCGCAGGCTTTTACACCTGCGACGGTCTTTTGATTATTTATTTGTAAGAGGAGAAAACAATTGTTTAATTAATCGAGTTCGATATATTTTGTTGTATCAATCTCTTTTTTCGGCTGTTCCTTAGGAATTGTCAATTTAAGGATACCGTGCTTAAATTCGCCCTTGATGTCTGCTTCGTTAATATCGCCTACATAAAAGCTTCTTTCACAAGCACCTGCATAACGCTCCCTGCGGATATATTTTGCAATCTTCTTGTCTTTTTCTTCTTCGTCAAGACCTTTTTCAGCCCTGATTGTAAGGTATCCGTCTTTAAGAGAAACCTTAACATCGTCTTTAGAAAATCCCGGCAAATCCATTTCCATAACATAATTGTTGTCGGTTTCCTGAACATCGGTCTTCATGAGGTTTTTGCTTCTGTGACCGTACAGCTTTTTTTCAAGCTTATCCGTTTCTCTGTCATCGTAAAACGGAAAATCAAAAAAGTCATCGAACAAATCTTTACCAAATACACTAGGCATCAACATAAGTCATCGCTCCTTTCATAAAAAACACCATATTGAAACCTGTTTTTTATGAACTTGGGATGAGGAAACAAAGCGGAGTTTCTTGAGGCTGTTGCCTCATTTTCTTCTCCTTGACTTCCTTTCCTTTCGTTCTGACTACAATATATCACAACTTTTTAGCACTGTCAAGGGTAGAGTGCTAATGTTAATAAAATGTTCACTATTCAACTAAAAACACATTTTTTGTATAAACTAATTGATGTTTAGCATAGATTTAAACGATTTGACAAATTCTTCGTCATTTTGTGCAGAACGCTTTTTCGGTCCTTTCAGGTGTGCACCCGACATTCTTGCCTTTTTGGATTCATATCTTGTTGTTAACAGAAGTCCGAGATTGCTGTCGGATATTATCATTCCGTTTTGTGTAATCGCTTTGCCGCCCTTTGACAGCACCATTGCCGCAAGTCCGTAATCTTGAGTAATTACTATATCTCCGCTCTGCACTTTGTTTACAAGTGCAAAATCAACGCTGTCTGCACCTTTTGAAACCGTAACAACTTCGGCATAGTCGCTGTTTATTATATGGCTTGTGTCGCAAAAAATCGCAACTTCAATGTTATTTTCTTTTGCAATTTGTGTTGCCTGCTTAACCACAGGGCAACCGTCCGCATCAATTAAAATTCTCATATTTCACCTCGCTTGTATTATGCAATTACTATACCAAATTTGCACTTTTCTGTAAATATGTTGTGTGTTTTTAGTTGTTGATGTATAATTTGAATTATAAAACATGGCAAAGCAGGTGAATTATGACCTTACATACAATAGACCCGGTGTGGGATGAAAATTCAAAAGTGCTGATTTTAGGCTCGTTCCCGTCTGTTAAATCAAGGGAAGAAGGCTTCTTTTACGGACATAAGCAAAACAGATTTTGGAGGGTTCTTGCAAGTGTTTGCGGCTGCCCCGTGCCTCAAAATATAGATGAGAAAAAATCGATGCTCCTTGCCAACGGAATAGCCGTATGGGATGTTATTCATTCCTGTGACATTGTCGGTTCAAGTGACAGCAGTATAAAAAATGTTGTGCCAAACGATATTGCCGATATTGTAAAAAAATCTCATATTGAGCGAATATTCACAAACGGCAAAAAGGCAGATGAGTTTTACAAAAAATATATTGAGCAAACTGTTGGCATTTCGGCTGAATGTCTGCCGTCCACAAGCCCGGCAAACGCTGTCTGGACGCTTGAAAAACTGTGCGAAGAATGGAAGATAATACAAAAATAAAAGGCGGAACAAACCGCCTTTTTACATTTTATGCTGATTTTTTCTTCCTGCCGGTAAGGAATACAATGCCGAATATCACAACTATAAGGAGAACGGCAAATGCCATCCAACCGTATCTTTGTGCAGGTTCGTGATTTGCAAAGAAATCATAGTATCCTTTGAGGTAAACAAACACAACGATAATCGGCAAAATGTATTGCATATAAACTCTCGCCCATTTAGGGAATTTAAGTCCGTCACCTGTGTTGGCTTCTTTAAAGAAATTTTCAAATCCCCATCCGTTCTTTCTTACGCAGAACATAACAAATACCAAACTGCCAAGCGGAAGAAGGTTGTACGAAACAATGAAGTCCTCAACATCCATAATGCCTGTGCCCTCGCCGAGAAGCTGAACCTTTGACCAAAGGTTGAAACCGAGAATTGCCGGTACGCTGATGGCGGTTACAATTACAAAGTTAACAGCAACGGATTTTGAACGCTTCCAGCCTTTCATATCCATAAATGCGGCAATGAGGTTTTCAAATACTGCAATTATTGTTGAAAGTGCCGCAAATGACATAAAGATGAAGAATAATGTTCCCCAAATTCTGCCGCCTGCCATTTGATTGAATACATTAGGCAGAGTGATGAAAAGAAGTGACGGACCGCTGCCCGGTTCAACACCGAATGCAAAGCATGCCGGAATGATGATAAATCCTGCCATAAGGGCAACAAAAGTATCAAGTACCATAACGCTTACGGCTTCACCGCCGAGGCGTTTTTTCTTGTCAAGATAACTGCCGAAGATTTCCATTGCACCGATACCGAGGCTGAGCGTAAAGAATGCGTGCGACATTGCGGCAAATACAGCTGTGCCGAAGCCTGTTTCTTTTACCACCTTAAAGTTTGGCACAAGGTAAAATTTAATGCCTTCGCTTGCATTAGGAAGCGTTGCCGAGTTGATTGCAAGTGCAACCATAAGAACGACAAGAAGCGACATCATAACTTTTGTGATTTTTTCAACACCGTTTTTTACGCCGAGCGCACAAACTGCAAATGACAAAATAATTGCGACAAATGCCCACAGTCCCATCGTCTGCGGTTGCGACAGCATAGTGGAAAATGCGTTGCCGACTCCGTCAACATCAAGACCCGACAGCCTGCCTGTCAGTTCAAGATAAGCGTAGTACAGCATCCAGCCGCCTACCATTGTGTAAAACGACATAAGTATATAACATCCGATAATGCTGATCCACTTTAGGCTGTGCCACTTTGTGCCTTTTGGTTCAAGTGTTTCAAATGCTTTGCCCATACCCATCTGACTTCCGCGGCCTACTGCAAATTCGGCAACTAAAATAGGGAAGCCGAGCAAAATCAAAAACAGCAGATACATAACGATAAATGCGGCTCCGCCGTACATTCCGCAGATGTATGGAAACTTCCATACATTGCCTATGCCGACAGCACATCCGGCTGAAACCAAGATGAAACCGAGTCGGGAGGCAAAATGTTCTCTTTTTTCCATTAATAAACCCTCTCTTGCATTTTATATTTTGTTATGAAATGTAAGTATATTAATTTTAACATAGAAACTTTTTATGTCAAGGATAAAAAGTGCTTATCGTGACGAATAATATTAATAGTGACAAATTTGTGTATTTGATTTTTTTATGGACTATGGTATAATCAAAATGTATACGGAGGTTTCGGTATGAAAATTAATGACAGTATGAACGGATTTAAAATCCTTGAAGTAAAAGATGTTGCCGAGCTTAAAGGCAAAATCGTTGAAATGAAGCACGAAAAATCGGGCGCCAGGCTTTTGTGGCTTGACAGACCCGATAATAACAAGACTTTTTCTATCGCATTCAGGACAGTTCCAAGTGACGACACCGGAATTTTCCATATTTTGGAGCACAGCGTTTTGTGCGGCTCAAAGAAGTTTCCTGTTAAGGAGCCGTTTGTCGAACTTATCAAAAACAGTATGAATACATTTTTAAACGCTTTGACCTTCAGCGACAAAACAATGTATCCTATTTCAAGCAAAAACGATAAAGACTTTTTCAATCTTATGGAAGTCTATCTTGATGCGGTATTTTACCCGTCAATTTATACAAAGCCGGAGATTTTTTATCAAGAGGGTTGGCATTACGAATTTGACGAAAACGGTGATATTTCATATAAGGGCGTTGTTTTCAACGAAATGAAGGGTGTATATGCCGATGCCGATTCCGTAAAGGAAAACGCACTTTGCCGTGCTTTGTTTCCGGATAATTGCTATAGTAAGGAATCGGGCGGACATCCGAGTAAAATTCCTTCACTCACTTATGAGCAGTTTATCAACGGACACAAAAAGTATTATCATCCGTCAAACAGCTATATCATTCTTGACGGTGATTTGGATATTGAAAAAGTGACAGAATTCATTGACAGAGAGTATCTTTGCAATTTTGACGCCATTGAGCCGAGCGAACTCCCTAATGTTCAAAAGCCTGTTAATGCCGGTAAGGTTGAAGTGATGTTTGAGCAGTCAAATGATATGCCGCTTGAAAATCAAAGTTCTCTTCAAATGGGTTATGTTATCGGCAAGTTTGACGAAAAAGAAAAAATTTACGCAACCCATATTCTTTCCCGTTATCTTTGCGAAAACAATCAGTCTTATCTTACATCCGCACTTCTTGAAAAAGGCTATGCCGAAGATGCCGTTATTCATGTGGTTGACGGAATACTTCAGCCGTATATTGCACTTGATTTGAAAAATATCGATGAAAACAAAGCCGATGAAATTTATGATTTTGTAAACCAAAAACTTTGTGAACTTCAGTCAAACGGATTTGACAAGAAACAGCTTGAAGCTTCAATATCAAATCTTGAATTCGAACTTAAAGAAAAGGATTTCGGCTATCCTCGTGGGCTTATGTATGCGATGCTTTCGCTTGAAACTTGGCTTTATGACGGTGAGCCGACTATGAATGTACTTGTCGGAGATATTTTTGAAACTTTGCGTAAAAAAGCCGCAAACGGATATTTTGAAAATCTTATTTCAGAGCTTTTCTTTGATAATGAGCACCGTTGTGTTCTTCTTGCAAAGCCGTCATATACTGTTGGTGATAGTGACAGAGAGGATGAAAAATCAAGACTTGAAGCTGTTAAGGCATCTTGGAGCAATGCCGATGTTGAATATTACAAAAATGAACAGAAAAAGCTTGACGAATGGCAGTCGAGCGTTGATTCACCTGAAGATTTGGCAAAAATGCCGATGATAACTCTTGAGGATATTGAGGTTAAACCTGAGCCGCTTCCTACCGTTGTTGACGGTAATTTGCTTAAGCATTCAACTCAAACCGACGGAATTGCATATATAAATATGTATTTTGATATTACGGGTGTCGGTGAGGAGGATTTGCCTAAGTTGTCGCTTCTTTCAAATCTTTTGGGCGAGCTTGACACCGCAAAGCATACTGCGGCAGAACTTAAAACCGAGCTTATGACAAAGTGCGGCAGTATTGCATTTGTTGTTTCGCCTTTTTCGGATTACAATTCAACAAAAAGCGGAAGTATAAAATTCGTTGTATCGTTCAGTGCACTCAACAGATATGTTGATAACGCATTATCTCTTGTACAGGAAATTTTGACATCTACAAAATTTGACAACACGTCTCAAATTGTTGACATCATCAAGCAATCAAGACAAAACAAGTATCAGTCAATTGTTATGTCGGGTTCTGTTTTGGCAGCTAAGAGAAGTGCAACGGCGTTTTCCTATGATGCAGTTGTTGATGAACTTACAAACGGCTATTCGTTCTATCAATGGCTTAAGGAACAGGAAAGCGAACCGACGGTTATCGGCGAGCTTGATGAACTTGCAGGCAGAATTTTCGGAAGCGATAATGTTCTTATAGGTGTCGGTGCAGATGATGCAAATGCGTTTGACGGCAGTATCAAAGCCTTTTTCGCTTCGCTCGGCACTTCCGATGTTTCGCACGAATTGCAGATTAAACCGTGGAAGAAGTCAAATGACGCCGTGCTTATCCCGGGCGATATTTCGTTTTCGGGTATGTCTGTTGATTTTGACGGATTGTATGACGGTACAACATTTTTGATGACGCATATTGTATCGCTTGATTATTTATGGAACGAGGTTCGTGTAAAAGGCGGTGCCTACGGTACCGGGCTTAAACCTGTTGCCGACGGCTCACTGTTTGCTTATTCGTACCGTGACCCTAATGCAAAAGCGTCGGTGGAAACTTATCACAAAATCGGTGATTATGTTCGTGATTTTGCAAATTCCGACCGAAGTCTTGTAGGCTTTATTATCGGTGCAATGTCAAGTGCTTCGCCTCTTTTGACTCCCCGCCTCATTACCTCAGGTGCGGACGATAACTACATCAGAGGCATATCGGAGGAAAGCAGACTTACTCTTCGCCGTCAAATCGTAAATACTCAAAAAAGCGATTTTTTGGCACTTGCCGATAAACTTCAAAATGTGTTTTGCGATGCTTCTTTCTGCGTTATCGGCTCGAAAAAGCAGATTGATTTGTTCAAAAATCTTGATAATAAGCTTTCGCTATAACTGTAAATATTCGTCATAATGTATAAAAAAACATAAAAATATCGTTAAATTTTCCAATTTTGCTGTCTTGTAAAATTCTGTGAGTATTGACAAGGCAGCAAAAAATTATTATAATAAACTTTAATATATCCTAAACGGATTTAATTAATCATTTGAAAGGAAAATGAAAATGAAAAAGACAATGAAGAGAGTATTGGCTCTTGTTCTTGCAGCACTTACAGTAGTATTTGCATTTGCAGGATGCTCAAACAACTCAAATGATGACAAAAATAATGATGCAAAAACAGATGCTTCCGCAAAGAAGTATGTTATCGCAACCGATACAGTATTTAAGCCTTTTGAATACACAGACGCTTCGGGTAATTTTGTAGGTATTGATGTGGATATTCTTGCAGCTATTGCAGAAGATCAGGGCTTTGAGTATGAACTCAAATCACTCGGCTTTGACGCATCAATCGCAGCTTGCAAGTCAGGTCAGGCTGACGCTATGATTGCAGGTGCATCAATCACCGACCAAAGACAAAAAGAAGGCTGGATTTTCTCTGACGCTTATTACACAGCAACACAAAGCGTTGCAGTAAAGAAGAGTTCAAGCATTAAATCACTTGATGACCTCAAGGGTTCAACAGTAGCTGTTAAGACAGGTACAAAGGGTGCCGATTATGCAGAAGAACTCAAAGATAAGTACAGCCTTAAACTTACATACTTTGAGGACAGCCCAACAATGTATCAATCTGTTACAGGCGGTCAGTGTGCTGCTTGCTTCGAGGATACTCCTATTATGGCTGCTTCTATTAAAGACGGTAATCTTGATATGGAAATCGTAGAAGGCTCCGAAAATGAAGGTGCCGGCTACGGTATGGCTACTTTCTCAGCTGACAAGCAAGAGCTTCTTGACAAGTTCAACGCAGGTCTTGCAAACATCAAGGCTAACGGAAAGTATGACGAGATTATTGCAAAGTATCTTGGCTAATATCGGCAAAAATTAAAGTAATTCTGTTTAGGAAAGTTTGCCACCTGCCCGTATTTTTCCGCGGGCAACGGTGGCTTTCTTGCTGAATGATGTCGACATATTTTTACATCATTCTACTATGAGAGGAGTTTTTCACCCAATGCAACAAATTATTGAAACATACGGACAATTGCTTCTTGCGGCTATGGGCAAAACGCTTACATTGGCATTGTGCGGATTGTTCTTTGCTTGCTTAATCGGTTTGCTTTTCGGCATATTGTCTGTGCTAAAAAACAAGGTTTGCAATGCAATTTACAGAGTATTCGTTGATGTCATTCGTGGCGTTCCGATGATTGTACTTGCGTATTTTGTTTATTTCGGCATTCCGTATATCATCAACAAATCACCAAATATATCGTTTACACTTTCTGCTTTGCAGGCGGGTACTGTCTGCCTTTCGCTTAACTGCGGTGCATATATGGCAGAAATTATTCGTGCCGGTATTCAATCGGTTGATATCGGTCAGATGGAAGCATCCCGTTCACTCGGTATGAGCTATTCACAGGCTATGCGTAAGGTTGTTCTTCCGCAGGCTATCAGAACAATGATTCCGTCAATTATCAATCAGTTCATCATTACACTTAAAGATACATCAATCCTTTCTGTTATCGGTTTTCCGGAACTTGTTAACACCTCAAAAAATGTTGTTGCCAATACAGGCAGCGTATTTGAGGTTTGGGGTGTTGTAGCCGTTATGTATTTGATTATTATTACTTTGCTTTCATATGCAGCAAAAATGCTTGAGAGGAGATTGAACCGTGGCCGCAAATTATAATAATGTAAAAATTCATGCTTCACATCTTCAAAAGAATTTTGGAAAACTCGAAGTTTTAAAAGATATTACAACCGATATTTATGAGGGCGAAGTTGTTGTTATTCTCGGCCCGTCAGGTTGCGGCAAGTCAACATTTCTCCGCTGTATCAACCGCCTTGAGGATATTACAGCAGGTGATATGGTTGTTGACGGCAATCATATGGATGACAAAAAAATCAACATCAACAAGGCAAGAGAAAATGTCGGAATGGTGTTCCAGCACTTCAACCTTTTCAATAATCTTAATGTTATAGACAATCTTACCCTTGCACCTGTTCAGGTTAAGAAAATGAAAAAGGACGAGGCAAAGGAACTTGCTATGAAAATGCTCGGCAAGGTAGGTCTTGAAGACAAGGCAGAGGCTTATCCGTCTATGCTTTCAGGCGGTCAAAAACAGCGTGTTGCCATTGCAAGAGCACTTTGTATGAATCCTGATATTATGCTTTTTGACGAGCCGACTTCTGCACTCGACCCTGAAATGGTAGGCGAAGTTCTTAATGTTATGCGTGAACTTGCCGAGGAGGGTATGACAATGGTTATCGTTACCCACGAAATCGGCTTTGCCCGTGAGGTTGCCAACAGAGTTTTGTTTATCTATGACGGCAAAATTCTTGAAGAGGGCACACCTCAAGAGGTTATTTACGACCCTCAAACAGAGCGTGCAAAAGAATTCTTCAATAAGGTATTATAAATTAAATTTTTTGTCAGGCTGTTGAGAATGTTTCTGAATTTCGTTTTCTTGCGAACTTTGCTGTACGATTGTACCGCTTGTGAGCAAAAAACGAAAAACGCCAAAAATGCTGTAAGTTCGATACTTACAGCATTTTTAAAACCCCACCGTCAACACTTCGTGTTGCCACCGTCTTACCTGCCGGTTCGGTCGGTGCTTCTGCATTAAAATGCAGAGGTCTCCACAGGAGACCCGCACCCCTTATAAATAAGAGGAGGCAAATCGGTTGAATATATGTGGCGTGGTTCAGGAGCTTTATCGACAGTCTGAACCGAGGATGTCCTCGGTTTTTTTGGAGTATATTATGAAATCAAAAAAAATTATTTCATCCTTTTTGCTGATATTGATTTCTGTTGCGTGGGGCGGCTCGTTTGTTGCACAAAGCAAGGGCGGAGATCTTGTCGGACCGTTTACATTCGGCTTTTTCCGCTTTTTTGTTGCAGGAATTGCCATTTTGCCGATAGTCGCCTTTTTCGATTCAAGGGAGAAAAAGAACGACAAGTCAAAACCGGATTACAGCACAAAAGAACTTATTCGTGACGGTTTTGTGTGCGGCTTTTTCCTTGCAGGCACATCTGCGTTTCAACAGCTTGGATTGTTTGCGGGCACACCGTCGGGCAAGGCAGGATTTTTGACCTCGTGCAATGTGATTTTTGTGCCGATTATCTGCTTGTTTTTTAAGGATAAAATCAAATGGAATGTGTGGCTGTCAATCGTTGTGACGGTTTGCGGACTTTATTTGCTGTGTGTAAATGACGGCTTCAGCGTGCAGATGTCGGATGTGCTTGTGCTCATTTGCTCGGTTATGAATGCGGCAAGAATTATCGCTGTTGACCGCTTTAAGCATAAAACGGATATTATCAAACTTGCGTGTGTGCAGTTTTTTTCGGCATCGTTGTTTTTGACTGTGCCGATGGCTATATCCGAAATGAGGGATTTTTCGCAGTGGTGTGCAAGCATAAATCAATCTGCGTTGTGGATGTCACTGCTTTATGCAGGTGTGATTGCCGGAACATTTGCCTTTACGGTGCAAAATGTTGCTCAAAAATATGTTGACCCAACGGTTTCGTCATTGCTTATGAGCACGGAATCGGTGTTTGCGGTGCTTGCAGGATGGCTCATTATGGGCGACAAATTAACCGTTAAAGAACTTCTCGGCTGTGCAATTATTTTTGTTGCACTTGTCATAGCTCAATTACCGAATAAAAAAAGAACGGAAAGTATATCCTAAGGGATGCTTTCCGTTTCAGACTGTCGATAAATCCCCTGAACCACGCCACATATATTCAACCGATTTGCCTCCTCTTATTTATAAGGGGAGGTGGCAACACGAAGTGTTGACGGTAGGGTTTTAAAAATGCTGTAAGTATCAAACTTACAGCATTTTTGGCGTTTTTCGTTTTTTGCTCACAAGCGGTACAATCGTACAGCAAAGTTCGCAAGAAAACGAAATTCAGAACCTTTCTCAACAGCCTACAGCGTGTCAAAAATACTTTTTTGACACGCTGGAACGGAAAGTATTGATTGACTTTCCGTTTTTTTTATATCTTGTTTAGTGGAATGTAGCCGAAACTTTCGCCTAATTTTCCGCCGTTAATCATATATTCCTTTGCGCCTTTTTGAAGTGAGGTGGATTCCGCATACCGCTTTTTGTTGAACTGTTTTTTGCCGAAAATTCGCTCTATTGCATAACTGTCCGTATGGTCTGTAAAAGCAATTTCAAACAGCGTTTGGAACTGTAAAATGTTGCTTGACGGCTTCATAAACCGGCAATTATCTTTGTATAAAAGCCAGCTTTTGCATACGAAGTAATCGAATTTGTACACAGGAAGATGCTTTGCAAAAAATTCTTTTGCCGTTTTCAGTGACTCGATACATTCCGATTTTATAAGAGGAGCACCCTGCGGAATGTGGATAAATACAGTTTGTTCGCCTTTTTTGAACGGCAGTTTTGAATAGTCGAAAGTGACATAGTTGCAGTTGAAAAGCTGATACTGAAGTCTGCCGATTTTGAACAATTCTGCTTTGAGGTGATTTTTTATCCAAGGGTAATTTTTCAGCCCCTTGTTGTCGTTGTTTCTGCACCAAATACCGATGTCGGACATAGTGTCTTTCAGTATGCTTTCGTCTATTCCGAGTTCTTTGTATGAGTCAGCGGTATATTTGATGTATGCAATGCAAACGGCAAGCCTCATCATATCACTGCGTCTTGCAAGGCACGAAAAGCCGTGCTTTTTGCATTTTTCTGCAAGTGAATTTATTCTATTTTCGTGACTGCTTATGTATTCAATCAGTCGTTTTTCAAGGTCAAAATCAAGACCTGCAAATTTAATATATCTTTCCATAAATTGAGTGTATCATTAAAAGTATAGGCTTGTCAACGGTATTAATTATTTCTTTTCGTCATAGTATGTATTGTGATTTGATAAGGAGAGGGTTTTATGTTTTCTGCAATACTTACCGCAATCGGTTCAAGCCTGTTATTTTTACTGTTACACATCCAAAACGGTTCGGGATTTCCAAAGCCGCTTACTGCAAAAGAGGAGCGGGAACAGCTTGAAAAAATGGCAAACGGCGACCTTAACGCACGGGCGGTTTTGATTGAACGCAATCTTCGCCTTGTAAGCCATATTTGCAAAAAATATTATTCAAAAACAAATGACAATGACGATTTGATTTCTATCGGAACAATCGGATTGATTAAAGCGGTGGATTCGTTTGATTATTCAAAGGGCACACGACTTTCAACCTATGCTTCACGCTGTGTTGAAAACGAAATTCTTATGTACTTTCGTTCTCTTAAAAAGCAGAACGGCGAGGTTTTTATGGGTGATGCAATCGACACCGATAAGGACGGCAATCCGCTTACCATTGAGGATGTTATCAGCGATGACAGGGATATTGTGGAGGAAATCGAAACAAAACGCCGTTGGCTTGAAGTGAAAAATATCATTGAAAATATGGAAGATGAGCGAGAAAAAGAGATTATAATTCTTCGTTACGGACTGAACAACGCAAAGCCGCTTACTCAAAGAGAGGTTGCACAAAGGCTTAACATCTCACGCTCGTATGTGTCGAGAATAGAAAAGAAAATTCTTCAGGATTTAAAGAAAAAAGTTAACTGAAAAATAACCGCAACATAAGGAATTCCCCATGTTGCGGTTTGTTATATTTAGTGATATTCGCATACATATTCAAAAATTATATTGTCTTTGTCTTTGACGGTTAAATTTCCGCATGATGTGTTTGGAAATTGACCGTTAACGCTGTACATCCAGCCACTTTGGTCACCGCAATCAAACTCGTCAAGATTATTTATGCCCGAAACATAGGTTCCGTAGGAAGTGCTTTTTGCCGTGAGCTTGATGTCGCTTTTTTTGCATGCGTCTTTCAGTGCGTCATATGCTGTGTAGCCTTTTTTTGCTTTGTAGGTGTAGTCTTTGATTATATAGCCGTCATCGGGTACAAATTCTTCGTGACCTTCCTTAAGCTTGTCCATATGATACAGTAATGATATACATTCAACCGTAATGGTGCAGGTTACCATGTCGGTTTTCTTTTTTTTCTTGACCTTTGTTGCAGTAACCTTTTTCTTTTTTGTTGTGGCTTCGGTTGTTTCTTTTGTTGTGGTTTGTGTTTTTGTTGTTGAAGGCTTTGCCGTTGTTTCTTTTGTTGTGATTTCGGCAACTGTTGTTGAGGTTGTCGCTTGTGTTGTGGTTGTTGCGGTTACGGCTGTGCTTTGCTCTTCCTGTGTGTTGTTTGAACATGCACTGAAGCAAAAGCACATTGCCGCCGAGAGCAACAATGCGCATATTTTTTTATTCAAAATCGGATAACTCCTTTTTCATAGCGTTGTATGAACAATCCACGGCTTCATCCGAGATGTTGCAGCCAAGTTCGTAAATCGGAACTTTTTTGAAAATAACATTAAGGTTATCCATAAGCTTGTTCATTCTTGTTTCACCCAAACGGCGAACTGTTTGGCTGAAGATATTAAATATTGCCTTATTTGTATTTGCAGGCTTAATCCAATTATCCTCGCTTCTTTCAAGGAAGCAGATTCCGGCAAGCGGAACGACGGCAGGTGTTGAGTAATCGTACTTGCCGCTCCAAGGTGTGCCGCAGGCATATACCGTGTCACCGATAAGTCTGATTGCCGGTTTGTCATCGTTGAGCATATATGCTCTGTCGCCGAATTTTTTGAGCCAAAGCTGGGTGTGTGTTGATTTGCCTGTGCCGCTGTCGGCGGAAAAGGCGTAAGCCACACCGTCTACAACTATGCAGGATGAGTGCAAAAGTATTCCGTCAAAATCAATAAGTGCGTTGTAAAAATCCGAGCCGGTAAGCATATATTCCCAGTCACCCTGTGAAAGTTCCGGGTGGTCGGCAATGGCTTCCTCCACTCTTTTGTCATCAACAAAGATGTTGATGTCGGCTTTTAAATCGTTTGATTGATTGTCTGCAAGGTACGGCACAGCCTGTTTTTCGGTTCTGCCGCCTACATTGTTTATCTTTACTCTTAATCCTGCAATGTCATAATATGGCATAAAATCTAATCCTTTGCATAAGTTTCTACTGTTATTGTCTATTATAAAGCAAAAGTTAGCAGTAGTCAACATAATATAAAATTTTTAAATAAAGTATTGAAATATTTCTTAATATAATGTATATTATATAAAAATAATAAATATCATTGGTGATTTTATTTAAACGAAACGCTTTAGGCAAATTTTTTGGCACGCTACGGAGATGTGTATGGAAAAAATCACGAGTAAAAATAATAGTATAGTTAAGGACACAAAAAAGCTTTTTACCTCTTCAAAGGCAAGATATGAAAATCATCTTTTTGCACTTGAAGGAGCAAGGCTATGTTTTGATGTCCTTAATTCTGTTTATGAGCCGGATACATTGTTTTTTACCGAGGATATATATGCAAAGTATCAAGATGAAATTGACGCTTTGAGCATTAAAGCTAAACGAACATTTTTAATTGACGGGCAGGTGTCCGAAAAACTGTCGGAAACCAAATCGCCGCAGGGTGTTTTCCTCACCGTTAAGATGAAAGACCGCAATGAAATGTTTGCTTGCGGTAAAATTGTTGCTCTTGATAATGTGCAGGACCCGGCAAATGTCGGTGCGATTATTCGTTCGGCAGAGGCACTCGGTATTGACGGCGTTGTAACTTATAATTGCTGTGATGTGTTTAATTCAAAGGCTGTAAGGGCTTCGATGGGTTCAATACTTCGTATGAACATTGTTGACAGCGATAATTTGGAGCAAACGCTTATCCATATGAAATCACAGGGCTTTAAGGTGTATTCAACCGTTCCGAGTTCATCGGCGGTTAAGATTACCGAGGCTGATTTTACCGGCAATGCGGTATCGGTTATCGGCAACGAGGCAAACGGTGTTGAAGAAAACATCAAGGCTGTCAGCGATGATTTGATTACAATACCTATGCTCGGCAGGGCGGAAAGCCTAAACGCAGGCGTTGCCGCGGCAATAACCATGTGGGAGATGCTCAGATGAAAAACGCAAGGTATCTCATATGGCTTCAGCTTACCGTAGGCACGGGCAAACCTGTTAAGCCTATACTTGATTATTTCGGCTCAGCCGAAAATTTATATAACAGCAATTATCTTCAACGCAAGGTTTGTCCTAACATTACAGACAAAATGCTTGACGCTATGGAAAAAGTTCCGATTGAAAAAGCGGATGAAATAATTGAAATTTGTAAAAAACACAGATGGGATATAATAACTTTTGATGATGAAAGTTATCCCGAAAAGCTCAAAGAAATTTATGACCCGCCTGCGGTTTTGTATGTTGACGGCAAAATGCCGGATATAGACAATATACTCAGCATAAGCGTTGTGGGTACACGCAAGCCGTCAAATTATGCCAAAAGCGTTGCAAGGGTGATATCAAAAGGTCTTGCAAGGTGCAATGCCGTTATTGTAAGCGGCGGTGCACTCGGTATAGATACTTCGGCACACATAGGCGCTATGGAATGCGGTGGCATAACGGTTGCCGTTATGGGTTGCGGACTTGGTTCAAATTACCTTGCTTCAAACGAGGAGTTAAGACGAAGAATTACCGAAAAAGGTGCGGTCATTTCCGAATTTCCGCCGTTCACTCCTGCAAGCAGATTTACTTTTCCGATGCGAAATCGAATTATCAGCGGTCTTGCGGACGGTGTGTTTGTTGCCGAAGCGGGAACAAAAAGCGGTTCGCTCATTACGGCAAACTTTGCCGTGTCGCAAAACAGGGATATGTTTGCAACCGCCGCTTCGATTTTTGACCAAAGATTCAACGGCACAAACAAACTTATATCCGACGGCGCCGTTCCCGTTGTGGGAGTTGAATCTATCGTTTCGCATTACACCGAAAAGTACAAAACTCTTGATATGTCAAAACTTGCGAGCATTGACGAACTTTTAAGAGATGAATATAAAAAGCGTGATTTGACACCTGAACAGGATGAAGAAATCACATTTGAAAATATTGAAAAACATCGCACAAACCGTACTCAAATAGATGAAAAGTCACGGCAGCTTGTCGGTGACGAAAAGGCGGTGTTTAACGCTATGGACGATGATTTTAAGGATGTTGAAAGCATTGCAAATGTTGCACGGCTTGATATAAATTCCGTTCTTGTTGCCCTGACAATGCTTGAACTTGACGGACTTTGCGAATCCGGCATGGGCAAGCGATACAGAAGAAAACAATCTTGAATTTAACCGAAAGGACAAAAATATATATGTCAAAGTTAGTAATCGTGGAGTCACCTGCCAAGGCTAAGAATATTAAAGGCTATCTTGGTAAGGGATATGAAGTTATTGCGTCAATGGGTCATGTTCGTGACCTGCCTGCCGCAAGACTCAGTGTTGATATTGAACACAATTTTGAGCCTAAGTACGCAGTTATCAAGGGCAAGGAAGCACTTGTTGACGAGCTTAAAACAAAGGCACACAAAGCTGATTGCGTTTATCTCGCAACCGACCCCGACCGTGAGGGAGAAGCAATTTCGTGGCATCTTGCAAATTTGCTCGGCTTGGAACTTGATGACAAGAACAGAGTTACATTTAACGAGATTACAAAAACCGGCGTAAAAAACGGTATGGAACATCCTCGTCAAATTGATATAGACCTTGTAAATGCTCAGCAGGCAAGAAGAATTCTTGACCGTCTTATCGGCTACAAACTTTCTCCGTTTGTAAGCCAAAAAATCAGAAGAGGTCTTTCCGCAGGCCGTGTGCAGAGCGTTGCACTTCGTCTTGTTGTTGACAGAGAAAACGAAATTCGTGCATTTAAGCCGGAAGAGTATTGGACAATCGATACGAAGTTTACAAATCCGCCGGACAGAAAAAGCTTTGCCGCAACTATGGTTCAGGATAAGGACGGCAATAAGGTAGGCACGGATAAAAACAAAATTCCGTCAAAAGAAGAAGCAGACAGAATGCTTGCCGATTTGGAAAATGCCGAATATGTTGTAACCGGAGTTAAAAAAGGTACGAGAAAGAAAAATCCGGCTCCGCCGTTTATCACATCAACCTTGCAGCAGGAAGCGTCACGCAGACTTTCGTTCCAGGCAAGAAGAACCATGAAAGCCGCACAGGAACTTTATGAAGGCGTTGATGTTAAAGGGCTCGGCACAGTCGGTCTTATCACATATATGAGAACCGACTCCCTTCGTATTTCCGACGAGGCTCGCAGTGCAGGTAATGACTTTATCAAGGAAACTTACGGCGAAAAGTATCTTCCGTCAACTCCGAGATTTTACAAAACAAGGGGCAATGCACAGGACGGACACGAAGCAATTCGTCCGTCAATGCCGGGTGTAACTCCCGAATCGGTTAAGGAGTCACTTACTTCCGACCAGTATAAAATTTACAAGCTTGTATGGGAACGCTTCATTGCATCTCTTATGGCATCCTGCCAGCAAGAAACCATGAAGGTTGAAATCAAGGCTAACGGATATGTTTTCACGGCAAGCGGATACACAGTTAAGTTTGACGGCTTCACCGCTCTTTATGAGGAAAAAACGGATGATTCACAGAAGAAGGACAGCGAATCTCCGCTTCCTCCTGTTGCAGAGGGCGATGTGCTCAAGCTCAAGAGTATTCTCGGCAATCAGCACTTTACGCAGCCGCCTGCAAGATATACCGAAGCTTCTCTTACAAAGGCACTTGAAGAAAACGGCGTTGGTCGTCCGTCAACATATGTAACTATTACTTCAACCATTCTTTCAAAGGAATATGTTGTTCGTGAGGGCAAGCAGTTTGTTCCTACCGAACTCGGCGAAGCGGTTACAAATCTTCTTAAAGAAAGAATTCCTAACATCGTAAATGTTAAGTACACCTCAAAGATGGAAGATGACCTTGATAAAATCGACTCGGGCGAAAAAGATTACATTGATATGATTCGTCTTTATTATGATGATTTTATTGAGCCGCTCGAAAAAGCAAAGAAAGATATGCAGGGCGTTAAGATTAAACTTAAGGAAGAAGAAACCGATGTCGTATGCGAAAAGTGCGGCAGAAAAATGGTTGTTAAAGTCGGCAGATTCGGCAAATTCCTTGCTTGTCCGGGATTTCCGGAGTGTAAAAACGCAAAGCCGCTTATTACAAAAACTAAGGCAAAATGTCCACTTTGCGGCGGTGATGTTATTGAAAAGAAAACAAAGAGAGGCACACCGTTTTACGGCTGCTCAAATTATCCTGAATGCAACTTTATGACTTGGGACACACCTACCGATGAGGTTTGTCCAAAGTGCAACAAGTCGCTGTTCAGAAGAAAGGGCAATGTGCTTTATTGCCCGGATACAGAGGGCTGCGGATTTACAAAACCTGCGCCTAAGAAAAAGTGATTATGAAAAAATTTACAGTTATCGGTGCCGGACTTGCGGGTTGTGAGGCGGCGTGGCAAATAGCCGAGGCAGGCTATAATGTTACTTTGCTTGAAATGAAACCCGAAAAGTTTTCGCCGGCACATAAAAATAAAAATTTTGCAGAGCTTGTTTGTTCAAATTCGCTCAAGGCATCAAGAATTGACAGTGCGGCAGGACTTCTTAAAGAAGAAATGGCTCGACTCGGCTCGCTCACCGTTCCCGTTGCAAGGAATTGTGCGGTTCCTGCCGGCGGTGCTCTTGCGGTTGACAGAAATGAATTTTCTCAAACCGTAACGGATATGATTAATTCGCATCCGAACATCACGGTTGAAAATAAACTTGTTGAGAAAATTTCACCTGATGATGACGAAATCCTTATTATTGCAACAGGTCCTCTTACCGAGGGTAAACTCGGTGAAGAAATACAAAAGCTGTGCGGAGATTATTTGTCTTTTTACGATGCCGCCGCTCCGATTGTTACGGCAGACAGCGTTGATATGCAAAAGGCTTTTGGTGCTTCAAGATATGACAGAGGCGGAGATGACGACTATATCAACTGCCCGTTTAACAAGGCAGAATACGAGGCGTTTATTGAAGAACTCATCAATGCCGAGGGTGCGGTTGTGCACGATTTTGATGTGTACGAGGGCTGTATGCCGATTGAAAAACTTGCAAAAAGAGGACTTGACGCTCCTCGCTTCGGACCTATGAAACCGGTCGGACTTGTTGACCCAAACACAGGGCACAGACCGTGGGCATGCGTTCAGCTTCGCAGAGAAAACAGCAAAGGTACAATGTTTAACCTTGTAGGTTTTCAAACAAATTTAAAATTCGGCGAGCAAAAGCGTGTGTTTTCTATGATTCCGGGACTTGAAAATGCGGATTTTGTAAGGTATGGCGTAATGCACAGAAATTCGTTTCTTAATTCGCCGAAACTCTTAAATGCCGATTTCAGTTTGAGAAGCAATCCGAATATCTTTTTTGCAGGTCAAATCACAGGTGTTGAGGGATATATGGAATCTGCGGCTTCGGGCATAATGGCAGGAATAAACGCCGTCAGACTGGCAGAGGGCGAAGAACCGCTTGTTTTGTCGGAATACAATATGATTGGTGCTTTGTCGCAATATATCAGCGATGAGAGCGTAACGAATTTTCAGCCGATGGGTGCTAATTTTGGCATATTACCGCCGATTGAGCCGAAAATCAGAGATAAAAGAGAACGATATATGGCTCTTGCAAACAGAGCTTTGGAGCAATTATGAAAATTATAATTGACGCAATGGGCGGAGATAACGCACCGCTTGAAATAATCAAAGGCACAATGCTTGCCGTGGATGAATTTGGCATTGATGAGGCTCTTCTTCTCGGTGATGAAAATGCCATCAATTCTTGCGTTAAAGAAAACAACATTACCTTAAAAAACACGAAAGTAATTAACTGCACACAGGTTATTGATAACTGCGATGACGCAAAGGTTGTACTTCGCGGTAAGCCTGACAGTTCTATGGCTGTAGGCTTCAAGCTTCTTAATGACGGCGAGGGCGACGCCTTTGTCAGTGCCGGCAACACAGGTGCAATTACTGTCGGTGCAACTCTTATAACAAAGCGAATTAAAGGTGTTAAGCGTCCTGCAATAGCTTCTGTTATGCCGAGCACAAGCAAACCGTTTGTGCTTATGGACTGCGGTGCGAATGCCGAGTGCAAAAGCGAATATCTTTATCAATTTGGGCTTTTAGGCTCAATATATATGCAAAATATTTTCGGCATTGCAAATCCAACCGTTGCGCTTGCAAACAACGGCACGGAGGAAACAAAAGGCACTCCGGTTGTTAAGGAAGCATATCGGATGATGAAGTCGGCACCGTATAATTTTATCGGCAATATCGAGGGCAGACAGATACCGTTTGGCGATGCGGATGTTGTTGTTGCGGACGGCTTTACGGGCAATTTGATACTCAAAACCTATGAGGGCGTTGCCAAGGCTCTTATGCAGGGAATTAAAAACGCTTTTTATAAAAATACATTAAGCAAACTTTCGTATCTCGGTGTTCGTTCGGGCATAAATGATATGAAAACACAGTTTGATTACAAAGAATACGGCGGAGCGGTTATGCTCGGAGTAAGAAAACCGGTCATCAAAGCTCACGGTTCGGCAGACGCCCGTTGCTTTAAAAACGCAATCAAGCAGGCGGTTATGTTTTTGCAAACCGATTTGATAGATAAAATAGAAAAAGAATTGCAAAGTGAAGAATAAAATGGATATTTCAACTTTAGAAGAAAAAATAGGATATACTTTTAAGAAAAAAATATATTTGGAGGAAGCGCTTACTCACTCCTCTTATGCAAACGATAATCAAAAAAAATTCAATAACGAGAGAATGGAGTTTTTGGGCGATGCCGTTTTGAGCGTTGTGTCGGCAGAGTATTTGTATCATAAATTTCCGGACATGGCAGAAGGTGAGTTGTCAAAACTTCGTTCGTCGCTTGTTTGCACTCAGTCACTTTCGAATTTTGCAAGAGAAATTGACATCGGCGATTATCTTCTGCTCGGCAGAGGCGAGGAAAAAATGGGCGGCAAGGACAGGGATTCAAACCTTGAAAACGCTTTTGAGGCACTCATTGCCGCTATTTATCTTGACGGCGGTATGGAACCGGCAAAAAAGCACATTCTTCATTTCTTGGCAAGAGATGTAAGCACTCATCACATTTTGTTTAAGGATTACAAAACCACCTTGCAGGAAGTTATTCAGCAGAATAAGGATGAAACACTTAATTATGTTATTGTCGGCGAAAAAGGTCCTGATCACGATAAGGTTTTTGAAGCAGAGGTTCACCTCAATTCAAATGTTGTCGGCAGGGGAGTCGGCAGAAGCAAAAAACAGGCGGAGCAGGAGGCAGCGAAAGAAGCACTTTCGTTGATGGGAATTATATGAAAAAAGGTAATATCAGCATTTTTATTCCGCATCTCGGATGTCCGCAACAGTGTTCGTTTTGCAATCAAAAAACAATCACGGGCAATGTCAAGCAACCGACTGCCGATGATGTGAGAGAAGCGGTTGAAATTGCTTTGAAGAAAAAAGGCTACGAATACGAAATTGCATTTTTCGGCGGCTCTTTTACGGCGATTGACCGAAATTATATGCTCACACTTTTGCAGGCGGCTTATCCTTATGTTAAAAACGGCGATGTAAAGGGAATAAGAATCAGCACCAGACCTGATTTTATTGATGACGAAGTGCTTACACTTCTTAAAAAATACGGCGTTACTTCAATCGAGCTCGGCGCTCAAAGTATGGATGACGAGGTGCTCAAGGCAAATCTTCGAGGACATACGGCACAGGATGTTGTCAATGCTTCAAATCTTATCAAGTCCTATGGCTTTGAACTCGGACTTCAAATGATGACGGGGCTTTATCTTGACACGGACGAAAAGGCAATAGAAACGGCAAAAAAAATCATTGCACTTCAGCCGGCAACCGTGCGTATTTATCCAACGGTTGTGCTGAAAGGCACAATGCTTGCAAAACTGTACGAGAACGAGGTATTTAATCCGCAAACAGTTGACGATGCGGCAAACCTTTGCACAAAGCTTGTTCCTATGTTTGAAGAAGCAGGGATAAAGATTATAAGACTCGGACTTCACGCCTCAAATGACATAAAGAAAAATGCCGTGGCAGGTGCTTATCACGAGTCGTTCGGCGAGATAGTTAAGAGCAGATTTATGCTCAATAAAATACTTAAATTAAGACCCGGAGATTATGAGATTATGGTTAATCCACGCTCGGTATCCCAACTAAAGGGTCAGCAAAAACGCAATATATACTTCCTTATGGAAGAGGGATATAACATAAAGGTTACTGTAACCGACAAGGTTGCAAAGGACGATTTAAAGATTATAAGACGGTAAAAAATATGTTACTACGATCACTTGAAATGCAGGGGTTCAAATCGTTCCCCGACAAAACAGAATTAAATTTCGGCAAGGGTATTACCGCTGTTGTCGGACCTAACGGTTCTGGCAAAAGTAATATTTCCGATGCGGTGAGATGGGTTCTCGGCGAAACGAGTACAAAGTCGCTTCGTGGTTCAAAGATGGAAGATGTCATTTTTGGCGGAACATCAAAGCGTAAGGCTCTCGGCTTTGCTCAGGTTATGCTCACTTTGGATAATTCGGACGGTACTCTCAAAGACCACGGCGAAATTGTCACCGTAACCCGTCGTTACTATCGTTCGGGCGAGAGCGAATACAAGATCGACGGCGAAAGTGTAAGACGAAAAGATATTCACGAGTTGTTTATGGATACGGGTCTCGGCTCGGATGGATATTCAATGGTAGGTCAGGGTAAAATCGACTCTATCATTTCTGCAAAAAATGAGGACAGACGAGAACTCTTTGAGGAAGCCGCAGGTATTTCTCGTTTCCGTCATAAGAGAAAAGATGCAGAACGCAGACTTGACCAGGCACAGGAAAATCTTGTGCGACTTCTTGATATCCTCGGCGAACTTGAAAGCCGTGTAGGTCCTCTTAAAAAGCAGAGCGAAAAGGCACAGAAGTTCCTTGAATACAGCGAGGAAAAAAAGACTCTTGAAATCGGCGTTTGGCTCAACAAAATCAACAGATTTACTGTTGAATTAAGAGAGCAGGAACATAAAATTGACGCTGTTAAGGCTTCTTATGAAGTCTCTGAAAATGACCTTGCCGCTATCGAAAAAGAACTTGAAGAAGTTGCAGAGAAGGTCACCTCAATTAATTTGGCTATTGAACAAAGCAGGCTCGGTGCTTCCGGATATGAGGAAGAAGCACTCCGCAAAGACGGCGAAATCAGCGTTCTTAATGCAACGCTTGAACATAATAACGAAACCATTGCAAGACTTACGGCAGATATAAGTGATGCAGACGGCACAGGTGCAACTCTTGACGAGCAGATAGATGCGAAAAATAAAACAATCGCAGAAAATGAAAAATTAATAGCAGACAAAAAGGCAGAGCTTGAAAGCGTTGCAAACGAACTCAGCAAAGTCCAAAACGAAAATATGGAAATTTCGGACAAGACGGTTGAGCTCAATCAAACGCTTACTGCTCTTACGATAAAACTTTCCGACAGCAAGGTTAAAATGTCGCAGGCGACTTCGTCTATTGACGAAATCAATTCTCGCAAAGACACCATTGCTTCTCAAATCGAGGCAACTCAAAAGGATATTGATTATACTCAAAGTCAGGCGGACGAGAGCAACAAAAATCTTGAGTTTTTGAAAGAGCGAATTGACGAATACGAAAATTCTCTCGGCGGTTATCAAATGAAAGTTGACGCCAAGAAGCAAAAAGCGGAGAAAATAAAGCAGGATGCCGAAAGACTTGCACGCCAAATGGCGGAAAAGAGTGACCGTGCCCGTGTTCTTGAAGATTTGGAAAAGAATATGGAGGGCTTCTCGGGTGCTGTAAAGGCGGTGCTCAAGCAAAGCCAAAGCAAGGCACTTCCGGGTATTCACGGCACATTGTCACAGCTTATCACCGTTGATAACGAAAATTCAACTGCTATTGAAATAGCACTCGGTGCGGCAATGCAAAATGTTGTTGTGTCAACCGAAAGTGACGCAAAGCGTGCCATCAACTACTTGAAGCAGAACAATGTCGGCAGAGCTACATTTCTCCCGATTTCGGCAATTAAGCCGAGATATATGGACGAAAAAAATCTTGATGACAACTTCGGTTTTGTCGATGTTGCATCAAATCTTGTGGATTGTGATGAACAGTACAGAGATATTGTTGAAAATCTTCTCGGCAGAGTTATGGTTGTTGAGGATATAGATTGTGCCATTGCAATTTCAAAGAGATATAAAAACAGATATAAGATTGTAACCCTTGACGGTCAGGTGATGAATCCCGGCGGTTCAATGTCCGGCGGTTCAAAGGGTAAGGGAAGCGGAGTCCTTTCCCGTGCAAATCTTATTGAAGAATTAAAGAGCGAGGCTCAAAAAATCGGCGACGAACTTAAAGATGTTCAGGCGGAACTCAAAAAAGCGGTTGAGGATGCAAATCTTGCAGCAGCCGATTTGCAGGGTGCGGATGCGGATTTACGCAACGCAAAGGAAGAGTACATTCGTGCCGAGGGTGATGCAAAGCTTATTTCGGACAAGCTTCAATCGTTCATTAATCAGCGAGACACAATGTGCAGAGAGCAGGAAAACAGTGAGGGCAGAATTCTTCTGTTCAATCAGGCTGTTGAAAATGCAAAGCAAGAGGCTGTTGAAATAGAAAAGCAGATGGCAGATACCGAAGCCGAACTTAACAACGTTTCGGCAGGTGCAAAGGAACTTTCGTCAAAGCGTGAAGAAATCAGAGAAAGAACAGAACAAATTAACCTTGAACTTGTAACCTTGACTAAGGACAGCGAGGCGGCAAGACTTTCTGTTGAAGAATTGGAACTTCGCAAGTCAACTCAGTCAGACAGAGTTAAGAACATCACGGATGAAATAAATGAGATTAAGGCTAAAAATGAAAATCTCATGCTTTCTATCAATGATGTTAAGGCACAGGCTGACGAACTTCGCCAAAAGGCAAGTGAAAGCAACGATGCCGTAACGCAAAAAATCGAGGACAGAAACGAGCTTGAAAAGCGTTCAAACGAACTTCGTGCAAAAGAAAAGGCAACCCTTACCGACAAGGAAAAGTTGTCGGGTGATATTGTCAGACTTGAAGAACGCAAGGCTAATATGAAAAAAGAATATGATGAACTCGGCGATATGCTGTTTGAACAGTACGAACTTACAAAACCCGAGGCACAGGCACTCGGAATTGTAATCGACGATATGGCAGAGGCTAAAAAACGACTTCACGAAATCAAGGTTGCAATCAGAGGACTCGGCTCAATCAATGTCGGTGCTATTGAAGAATATAAGGAAGTATCGGAGCGATACACATTCCTTAAAGAACAGATAGACGATATTGAGCAAAGCAAAAAGGAACTTGCAAAAATCATTGAGGATTTGACTTCGTCAATGAGCGAAAAGTTTATGACACAGTTCAACAAGATTAACACCGAGTTTAAGACCTGTTTTGCCGATTTCTTCGGCGGCGGCAACGGCGAAATTATTCTTGAAGAACCGGATAATTGCCTTGAATCGGCTATTGAGATTAAAATTCAGCCTCCGGGCAAGTCGGTGCAAAACATCAATCTTTTCTCCGGCGGCGAAAAGTCACTTGCCGCAATGGCGTTGCTGTTCAGCGTGCTTAAGGTTCAGCCGTCACCGTTTTGTATTTATGACGAGGTTGAGGCGGCACTTGATGATGTCAATGTTGAACGATTTGCAAAGTATATGCGTCGTATGACGGATAAAACACAGTTTATTTCCATTACTCACCGTAGAGGCACAATGGAAGAAGCGGATGTTTTGTACGGCGTTACAATGCAGGAAAAGGGCGTTTCAAAACTTCTTGAACTGCAATCGGCAGAACTTGCTCAACAAATGGGCTTGGAAGCGTAGATTGACGATAACGCATTTAAAACGCACCTTAAAATAATTAAACCGATTTTTTAATATAAAAAAAGTATCAAATTTCAGCGAGGAATTAACATATGGGTTTGTTTGATAAATTCAGAAAAGGTCTTAGAAAGACCCGTGACGAGGGTATGGTTAAGCAGATTAACGAAACTATCGAATCTCACGAAAAAATAACAGATGAGCTTTTTGAAGAGCTTGAAGAAGTATTGATTATGGGCGATGTCGGTTTTCCGACAGCAGAGCGTGTAATCGGTGACTTAAAGGAAAAAATTTCCAACGATAATATTACAAGCGTTGCTCAGGTAAGAGAAACGCTCAAGGATATTGTTGCCGGTGTTGTATGGGGCGGTAGCTATCTTGCACTTCGCACCAAGCCGTCAATCATTCTTGTAATCGGTGTAAACGGCGTTGGCAAAACCACCACAATCGGCAAACTTGCCATGAGATTGAAGTCTATGGGCAGAAGCGTTGTTTTGGGTGCAGCCGATACTTTCCGTGCAGGTGCTATCGAGCAGTTGCAGGTTTGGGCAGACAGAGCAGGCGTTCCGCTTGTAAAACACGGCGAGGGTGCAGACCCGGCTGCTGTTGTTTACGATACAATTCAATCGGGCAAGGCAAAAAATGCGGATGTTATCATTATTGACACAGCCGGCAGACTTCACAATAAGAAAAATCTTATGGATGAACTTAATAAAATCAGCCGTGTAATTGACAGAGAACTTCCAAACGCAAGCCGTGAAACTCTCCTTGTGCTTGATGCAACAACAGGTCAAAATGCCGTTAATCAGGCAAAAGATTTCAAGGAGGCAGCAGGTATCACAGGTATTATTCTCACAAAACTTGACGGCACAGCTCGAGGCGGTGTTGTTCTTGCAATCAACAATGAACTTGATGTGCCGGTTAAATTTATCGGTGTGGGTGAGCAAATTGACGATTTGCAACCGTTTGACGCAGAAGCTTTTGCATCTGCAATGTTTGACATTAAGCCTACTCACGATGATGACGACACCATTGCCGACTTCATCAACGAAAGCGTAAAAGCTGAGGAAGAACCGACAGAGGAGGATAAAAAGTAATGGATTTTATTCTTGCTACAAATAATATGAAAAAACTTGCGGAAATGCAGAGAATTCTCTCTCCGCTCGGCATAAATGTCGTAACCGCAAAAATGCTCGGAATCACACTTCCCGAAGTTGTTGAGGACGGCGACACATTTGAGGCTAACGCAAAAATCAAGGCAGAATCGGCTTGCAAGATTACAGGACTTCCTGCCATTGCAGACGACAGCGGTCTTTGTGTTGATTACCTTGACGGTGCACCGGGTATTTATTCTGCAAGATTTGCAAATATTGAAGTTCACAACGGTGTGAATGTTGACAACGAAAAAAATGCCGACGATGAGGAAAACAACAATCTTCTTCTCAAAAAACTTGAGGGTGTTGATGAGTCGGAGCGTACGGCATACTATGTTTGTGCCATTTGCTGTATTTTTCCCGACGGCAAGGAAATTACCGTAAGAGGCGAGTGCCACGGAACAATCGGTTTTGAGCGTGACGGCAACGCAGGCTTCGGTTATGACCCGTTGTTCATCATCAACGGCAAATCGTTCGGTAAATATGAGGGAGAAGAAAAAGACAAGATTTCTCACAGAGGCAATGCTTTGAGAAAGTTAACTAAGGAATTGGAGAATATTTTATGACATCAAAAGAAAGAGCGGCTTGGAGAGCAAAGGCAAATTCTCTTGAGGCTATTATACAAATCGGCAAAGAGGGTATCACCGACAATCTTATTACACAGATTGACGACACCCTTGATGTAAGGGAACTTATCAAAATCCGTGTTCACCTTGAAACTGCACCGCAAACACCAAAAGAGCTTGCACCGCAACTTGCAGAAAGACTTGATGCCGAGGTTATTCAGGTTATCGGCGGAATTATTGTTCTTTACAGAAAAGCCGATCCCGACAGAATTCAGGCAAAGAAAAAAGCAAGAGGTCAGGGCACGGCAAAAGCAAAGGCAAAGAAAAAAGTTAAGATTAAAGGACTTCGTCAAAGACAGAGAGAAAAGGAAGCAAAAAATCCTTATGCTGTTTATGACCGCCCTCGTTATCGCAACGATCGTGACAAAAAGCAGGGTAACAGCCGATGAAAACAGGCATATTCGGAGGAGCGTTTAACCCTGTTCACAACGGGCATTTGGCTCTTGCCGAGCAATACAAAAAAGCACTTTCGCTTGACAGGATAATATTTATCCCGACTGCCAATCCGCCGCATAAATCGTTCGACGGATTAATTGACGGAAAGCACAGAATCAATATGCTGGGGCTTTGTGTAGGCGAAAATGAACTTGTCAGCGATATTGAATTTCGGCGTGACGGCAAAAGCTACACATATCTTACTATTTGCGAACTGAAAGAGAAGTATCCCGATGATGAATTTTACCTGATTGTCGGAGCGGATCAATTTTTCTATTTTGAAAAGTGGTATAAGTTTGAAGAAATACTTTCTGCTTGTACGGTTGTCACTGCGGCACGAGAAAAAAATCAGTATGTTGAAATGCTGGACTTTAAGGCGGAACATCCAAAATTAAAAGATGTTGTTGTGTCGGAATTTGATGTTATCGACATTTCATCATCACAGATCAGGGATATGATAAAAAACGGCGAGGATGTGTCTTACTATATCCCCGAAAGTGTAAATAGATATATAAAGGAGCACAGGCTCTATGTATGATTTTGAAAAATACGAAAGTATTATTAAAGAAAGATTGTCCGAATATCGCTATACCCACAGTATGAATGTGGCAAAGCGGGCAAGGGAACTTGCAAAGATTTATTCTCTTGATGAGGACAAGGCGTATCTTGCGGGAATTCTGCACGACATCACCAAAGAAACGGATTATGCCGAGCAGGAAAAATATATGGATAATTTAGGTATTATCCCCACAGAACTTGAAAAAAGTAACAAATTGGTGTATCATCAAATTTCAGGGTCTTGCTATGTCAAGAGTGTTCTCGGAATTGATGACGAGGAAATTTTGAGTGCAATCCGTTATCACACAACGGGTCATGCAGAAATGACAGATTTTGAAATGGTGATTTATCTTGCCGATTTGACAAGTGCGGAGCGTAGCTATCCGGATGTTGAAAGTGTGAGAAAACTTGCCGATAATTCGCTTACAGATGCAATGCTTTGTGCCACTCGGTTTACGATAACCGATTTGGCAAACAAAAACAAACTTATTCATCCCGATACCCTTTATTGCTATAATTGGGTGCTCCAAAAGGCAATAATCAAACAGGCAGATTAAATAAAAATAACAGCAGGGCAGAGCCTTGCCTACACAATATATAATGTTTATAATAAAGGAATGACTATGAAAGAAAATTATTTGGAAATTGCACAGATAGCCGTAAAGGCAATCGACAGCAAGCGTGGTGACGATATTGAACTCATCAAGGTATCGGATATTACCGTTCTTACCGATTATTTTGTTATCGCAACAGCAAATTCAAACACACAGCTCAAGGCCATTGCCGATGAGGTTGAATATAAGCTTTCTGAAGCAGGCTATGAGCCTCATCACATTGAGGGTGAACGCAGTGAGTGGGTTTGCCTTGATTATGCGGGCTGTGTAATTCACATTCTTCTCAAGCAACAGCGTGGTTTTTATCAAATCGAGCGTCTTTGGGAGGACGGCGAAAAAATCAATATTGATGATATTATTGTCAAAGAATAACAGTAAATAATTCCTATGGAGGACTGACATAATGGAATATAATTTTAAACAAATAGAATCAAAGTGGCAAAATGTTTGGTACACCCAAAACACATTTGCCGCAAAGCAGGATTTCTCATTGCCTAAGTATTATTGCTTGGTAGAATTCCCTTATCCGAGCGGACAGGGCTTGCATGTAGGTCACCCTCGTTCATATACCGCTCTTGATATTGTTGCCCGTAAAAAAAGACTTGAGGGTTACAATGTTCTTTATCCAATGGGTTGGGACGCTTTCGGACTTCCTACCGAAAACTTCGCTATCAAAAATCACATCCATCCGGCAGAGGTAACAAAGAACAATGTTGCTCACTTTAAGCAGCAACTTCAATCTCTCGGTTTCTCGTTTGACTGGACAAGAGAGATTAATACCACAGACCCATCTTATTACAAATGGACACAGTGGATTTTCCTCCAGCTTTTCAAAAAAGGCTTGGCATATAAAAAGGAAATGGCGGTAAACTGGTGCACATCTTGTAAGTGCGTTCTTGCAAACGAAGAAGTTGTAAACGGTGTTTGCGAGCGTTGCGGCAGTGAGGTTATCCGTAAAAATCAAAGCCAGTGGATGCTTAAAATCACAGAATATGCAGACCGTCTTGTAAAAGACCTTGATGATGTTGATTTTATCGACAGAGTAAAGACACAGCAACGCAACTGGATCGGTCGTTCAACAGGTGCAGAAGTTGATTTCGGCACAACTCTCGGCGATACTCTTACCGTATATACCACCCGTCCCGACACACTTTTCGGTGCAACATATATGGTAATTTCTCCGGAACATCCTTATATCGAAAAGTGGGCAGACAAGCTCAACAATCTTGACGAGATTCGTAAGTATCAGGATGAGGCTGCTCATAAGTCTGATTTTGAAAGAACAGAGCTTAACAAAGACAAAACCGGTGTAAGACTTGACGGCGTTATGGGTATCAACCCTGTTAATAATAAGGAAATTCCAATCTTCATTTCCGACTATGTACTTGTTTCTTACGGTACAGGTGCAATTATGGCAGTTCCTGCTCATGATACCCGTGACTGGGAATTTGCAAAGAAGTTCGACCTTCCGATTATTGAAGTTGTTGCCGGTTCAAAGGTTGGCGTTGAAAACGAAGCGTTTACCGATTGTGCAACAGGTGTTATGACAAATTCAGACTTCCTCACAGGTATGTCTGTTGAAGATGCTAAAAAAGCCATTACCGAATGGCTTACAAAAGAGGGCAAGGGTCACCAAAAGGTTAACTTTAAACTCCGTGACTGGGTATTCTCCCGTCAAAGATATTGGGGTGAGCCGATTCCTATCGTTAAGTGCGAAAAGTGCGGCTATGTTCCTCTTGATGAAAGTCAGCTTCCGCTTACACTTCCGAATGTAGAATCATATGAACCTACAGATACAGGCGAATCACCGCTTGCAAAGATGACCGATTGGGTAAACACAACCTGTCCTTGCTGCGGCGGTCCGGCAAAGAGAGAAACCGATACAATGCCACAGTGGGCAGGCTCGTCATGGTATTTCCTCAGATATTGCGACCCACACAATGACAAGGAACTTATTTCCAAGGAAGCCGCTGAATATTGGACACCTGTTGATTGGTACAACGGCGGTATGGAGCACACAACCCTCCACCTTCTTTATTCAAGATTTTGGCACAAGTTCCTTTACGACATCGGCGTTGTTCCTACTTCGGAACCGTATAAGAAGAGAACTTCTCACGGTATGATTTTGGGCGAAAACGGCGAAAAAATGTCAAAGTCCAGAGGAAATGTTGTTAACCCTGATGAAATCGTAGATGCCTACGGTGCAGATACAATGCGTCTTTATGAAATGTTCATAGGCGATTTTGAAAAAGCCGCTCCGTGGAACTCGGATTCTATTAAGGGATGCAAGAGATTTATTGAAAAATTCTGGAATCTTCAGGAAAAGGTTGTTGACGGTGACGAGTACACTCCTCAGATGGAAGCGCTTATGCACAAAACAATCAAGAAGGTTACTTACGATATTGACAACCTCAAGGCAAACACAGCTATTGCGGCTATGATGACCTTGGTTAACGAGCTTTCTGCAAAGGGTTGTAATAAAGCAGAGCTCAAAACTCTTACAATTTTACTTAATCCGTTTGCACCTCATGTTACAGAGGAAATGTGGGATGTAATGAACTTCGGCGGAATGGTTAACCAGGCTAAGTGGCCGGAGTATGACGACGAAAAAACAAAGGAAAACGATGTTGAAATCGTTATTCAGATTATGGGCAAAGTCCGTGCAAAAATTACCGTACCTGTTGATATGGCAAAGGATGATGTTTTGGCAACAGCAAAGGCTGAGCCAAAGATCGCCGAGCTTCTTGAAGGTAAGGAAATCAAAAAAGAGATTTATGTTCCGGGCAAGCTTGTAAACTTTGTTGCTATGTAATAATTTTTTGAGATTATTATGTGACTTCATGGTCAGATTGTGTTGAAAAAAGCCTCTGTTTGAGGGGCTTTTTTTCAAAAAATAATATTTTTTAAAATATTTTGATTTTTTTTGCAACACTTTTGAAGTTTTTTTGTACTATTATTATGAGAGAGATCTCAAAGAGGTGAATTTATGGCAGATCTTAGCTTGGTAGCAAGATCTCAACAGGGTGACAGGGAGGCTTTTTCTCAGCTTTACCTTGAATATAAAGACGCTCTTTACCGCTATGCGTGGTATAAGATCGGCGACCCTGATTATGCTATGGATGCAGTGTCCGACACTATGTTGGCGGCTCTTGAACAAATCGGAAAATTAAAGAATGAAAAGGCATTTTCCACATATTTGTTTCGTATTCATGCCGCCAGTTGTTCTCACTATGTTAAGGATGTTATCCGAGCAAAAGAAAGTGACGATCTGTCTGATGTCGAAAGCGGCCTTTCGACGAATGACGGTGACTTTAAAGCACTTGAATTGCGTGAAGCGTTAGCCATACTGAATGATGTCGAAAAAGACATAGTTCTTCTTTCAGTATCCGGATTTAACAGCAAGGAAATTGCCAAAGTCACCGGCTATACCTCTGGGGCAGTAAGGTCAAAGCTCTCAAGAGCATTGTCCAAGATGCGTGATTTCTTGGAGGGTAAGTATGAAAAATAATGATTTTGACTTCATCAAGTCGCAATTTGATGAAGCACGGGTTGATATACCCGATGAGCTCGACAAAAGAGTGCAATCAAAACTCAATAATGTACGCCCTGTTAAAATTAAGTTTAGGCAAAAACCTGCTTTTAAGGCAGGAATGAGTATAGCGGCGTGCATTGCCGTTTTTGTTATGGTTATTACAACCGTGAATGTGTCGGATATAGATTACAGAATAAAATCTGATGACGCAACTTCCGTTACACAACTACAAAACTTTGAAAGCTACGATAAAGTAGAAAAATATATTGAAAAAAGCAAAAAGCAAGAAAAAAAGCGAGCAAGAAAAAACAGATTAAAAAAATCCGATAAGGCATCTCCGGAACTCATAGAGTATATGGATGCTTCGGCAACGGCAAAAGCAAATAATTCCGACAGCGCAGAAACCTATGTTCAGGAAAAAGGCGTTGATGAAGCCGATATTATCAAAACAAACGGCCGTGATATTTATTATCTCAATCAATCGTTTGATGAAAAGAGCGGCATTGACAAACGTGTTGTTAATGTGATTGAAACCAAAAAAGGCAAATCAACCGTTGCAAATACTATTGAACTTGATGATGTCAACAGTGTTATTGAGGATATGTTTGTATCAGATGATAAGCTTGTGGTAAATTGTACAAGCTTTTCAGGCTCAACCGTTGATGAAATGGTTGCAGGTGCACACTGTGCAACACAGGCAATGGTTTATGATATAAGCGATATAGACAATCCTACTCAAATCAATTCGTTTGAACAGTCGGGTTCTTATATTTCTTCAAGACTTGTAGGCGATGTTTTTTATATTGTTTCAAATTACAATATCAGCGGCTCAGTAAAAGCCAAAGAACATATTCCGTTTACATGTTCGGGCGAGGGCGACAGTGAAAAGCTGAACGCTCAGGATATTTATTATGCAAAAAACGGAGTGGGTACAAACTATGTTGTTGTTACCGCTCTCGATGTTAATACTTGCGAAACAATCGGCACAACAAAGGCGGTTCTCGGTTGCGGCGATGATGTTTACAGCAACAAGGATTATCTTTATGTTTACGGCAGCGATTATACCGATGAAGAGCCTAATACCACCATTGCAAAAATTTCGCTCAAAGATGGCGTAAAATTCTGCGATTATGTAAAAATCAAAGGTCGAGTTGACAGCCAATATTCGTTTAGCGAAAAAGACGGACATCTTTGCGTTTTCACAACTCAGACTGTAAACAATAAGGAATGTAACTACTTTTATGTTTTTGATTCAAATCTCAAGCAGATTTACAAATCAAGTGCTTTTGCAAAGGGCGAAACCATAAGGGCTGTTAAATATATTGATGATTATGCTTATGTAATAACTTATGAGCAAACCGATCCGTTGATTGTTATAAATCTTTCAAATGTTAAAAAACCGCAGTTTATGGGAAGTGTGGAAATAGACGGATTTTCGTCTATGCTTGTAAATGTAGGCAACAATCAGCTTCTCGGAGTAGGTTACAACACATATTTCGAAAATGATATCGAAATAAACGACGGACTTAAATTTGTGCTTTTTGATGTTTCAAATCCGCTTGAACCTAAAATACTTGATGAAAAGGTGTACCGTACCGTGTCGAGCGAGGCACAGTATAACCCAAAGGCACTCGTTGAAAATAAGGAAAAAGGTTATTATGCCGTTCCTGTTGTAAATGACGATAATTCACAAAAGGGTGCAATAGTTGTATCTGTAGAAAAAGGTAAGATTATCGAAAAAGAGAATTACAAAGCAAAACTCAGCGAAAGTTCATATGGCGGTATGAACACAAGAGTAACATATGTTGACGATTACTATTATGTTGTTGACAATAGTTTGGATGTATCTTCTTTTGAATTGAAGTAATAATTTAGGCAGGTTTGAGTTTGCTCATACCTGTCTTTTTTCGTCAAAATTTGACCTTTGATTAAATTTGTGCTATAATATTTTGGATTTTCAGATAGGAGGAAGCGATATAGGTATGAAAAAAGTAATATCTGTTCTTTTATCAATGGTAATTGCGGTCACAACATTGTTCGGCGCAACAAGCGTTTATGCAAACGGTACTGCCACGGACAAGCTTGAACAAATAGAAACAATTAGCGGATATATTCCGGGTCGAACGGCAGTGTCGTCAAACTGCTACACATTTGTGTCAAAGGTTTGCCAGTATCTTTACGGCGTTCCGTATGCCGAAGGTCTTTACAATAACTATCATGTAAAGCATAATTCGGGCAATTATGAAACAATCGGTATATACACTTCACCTAAAACCGTTCCGGATTCGCAGTTCGTCGAGGATATAATCAATTTCTTTGTAAGCAATGCCTCCGCGGGCGACATTGTTCATTACGGTGCACTTAACAGCAATGCAAGAAAAACGCATACTGTTATGATTCAATACATTGATTCACAGAAAATGGAAATATTCCATTCAAATTATGCAACTGCCGGTTACAGCTCAAGCGCATGCCATATAGACACGATTTATTGGCAAAGCATGAGGGAAAACCCTACCCGCACAATTTATGACGAAGATGACTCGATTTATTCTATGAACGCAATTTTTTACAGCACAATGAAGGTTGCAAATTCAGGCGGCATAGGCATAAGCATAAGCCATTTTAAGAATTATGACAGCCTTTATACCGCAGGGGTAAATCCCGCACCCGCCGAGGATGAAACAACAACTGTTCCGGCAGGCGAGCTTGAAGTAACAGGACTTACCGTTACCGGACAGGCTTGTAATAAGATTGATTTTGAGTGGGACGAGGTTTACGACGCTACAAAGTATTATGTGGATGTCAATAACAAAACAAAAGGTACAAATTTTAACAAAACCGTTACCACAACAGATACAAACATTGCAGGTCTTGACCCGGGCAATGTGTACGAAATTAAGGTTTGTGCATATTCCGGAAATGTAAAGGGCGATTATTCAACTCCGGTTGTAACTGCTTCAAAGCCAAAAAAGGAAGCAGTCAGATCGGCTTACTCATCCGGCTCAAAAAAGATTGTTACAAGGTGGAAAAAACTTTCGGGCTCTTGCTCGGGCTATCAGCTTCAACTTTCAACAAGCAAAAACTTTAAGTCCGGTGTAATCACAAAGACAATTACAAACAAAAACAAGCTTTCTTATACTCGTAAAAATCTTAAAAAAGGTAAGTACTATTACATAAGAGTAAGAGGCTACACATCATACGACGGTGCAAAAATTTACGGTACTTGGAGTAGTATAAAGACAGTTAAATGCCGCTAAAAACATCGATATTTTAGCAATATGTGACAAAATTTTATTTTTTCAAATTTAATTTTACAAAATGCTTGACAACGCGGTGTTTATCTATTATAATCTTTGCGATATATAAATTTTATCAAATAACCCCCGATGGTCGGAGGGAGGGAATACAGTGAGTCAGGTAAAAGTTAAGGAAAATGAATCTCTTGACAGCGCACTTCGCAGATTTAAGCGCCAGACATCTCGTGATGGTATCATCCAAGAAGTAAGAAAGAGAGAACATTACGAAAAGCCTTCAGTAGCTCGTAAGAAGAAGAGCGAAGCTGCTCGTAAGAGAAAGTACAAATAAGAGTACATAAAAAGAGTGACAGCAGTCACTCTTTTTTTAACAATTAAGTCAGGAGCATAATATGAAAATTTTGGTTATGAACGGGCCTAATCTCAATATGACAGGAATAAGAAAAAAGAATGTGTACGGAGCCGAAACCCTTGCCGATATAAATGCCGAACTTAAAGCTTACGGTGAAGGTAAGGGCTGCGAAATTTCTTTTTATCAGTCAAATCACGAGGGTGCACTTATTGATGTTATCCACGAAAGTAAGGATAAATATGACGGCGTAGTTCTTAATGCAGGTGCTTATACGCATTACTCTTATGCCATTCGTGACGCTATCGAAGCTGTTGCCGATTACACTCCTTTTGTTGAAGTTCATATGAGCGATATTCATAAAAGAGAGGATTTTCGTAAAATTTCCGTTATAACAGATGTTTGCGTAAAACAAATTTCGGGTTTTGGCAAAGATAGTTACAAAATGGGTATTGATTTATTGTGCGAAATATTATAAAATAAAAAAGTAAAACTATATACGGAGGTATAAATTAATGATTAGTGCAGGCGATTTCCGAAACGGAGTTACCTTTGAAGAAGACGGCAATGTGTTGCAGGTTGTAGAATTCCAGCATGTAAAGCCGGGTAAAGGTGCCGCTTTTGTCAGAACAAAGACAAAAAATGTTATTACAGGTTCGGTAGTTGAAAAGTCTTACAACCCAACTGCCAAGTTCCCTACAGCTTATATCGAAAGAAAGGATATGGTATATTCATACAGCGACGACGGACTTTATTATTTCATGGACAATGAAACTTTTGATATGGTCCCTGTATCAGAGGCTGATTTGCCGGATTCTTTCCGCTTTGTTAAAGAAAACGATGTGTGCAAAATTTTGTCTTATAAGGGCAAGGTTTTCGGCGTAGAGCCACCTACATTTGTTACTCTTCAGGTTACAGCTACAGAGCCGGGTGTAAAGGGCAACACAGCTACAAATACTCTCAAGCCTGCAACTGTTGAAACAGGTGCAGAAATCAGAGTTCCGCTTTTCATCAACGAAGGCGATATGATCAGAATTGACACAAGAACATGTGAATACATGGAAAGAGCATAATTATTGATTGAAATTTTATTTGCATAAATAATAATTCAACATTACGAAAGGAATTAATTATGGAAACATCAGAAAGCTTGGGCTACCTTAAGGGCCTCATTGACGGTCTTGATTTGGACCCTAACAAAAAAGAAACAAAGGTATTCAATGCCATCATCGATGTTCTTGAAAATCTTACAGAAGATATGGAAGATATGACAGAAGGTCTTGAACTTGTAGGCGATCAAATCGACGCTGTTGATGAAGATTTGGCAGACCTTGAAGAATTTGTTTATGATGACGATGACTGCGATTGCGATTGTTGTGATGATGACGAAGAAAAGTATGAGGTTGAATGCCCTACATGCCACGAAAAGATTATGGTTGATATGGATACTATCGAAGAGGGCAAGTTTGAGTGCCCTAACTGCGGTGAAGTTTTGGAATTCGATGTTGAATTCGATGATGATGACGAATGCGACTGCGGTTGCTGTGACCACGATCACGAATAATTAAAACTTAAAAGGCGTATGGGTAGGGATATCCTGTCCTGCGTCTTTTTATTTGTCTGTACTTATTAGTATTTTTTGGTATTGTAAAAAGAATTGTGTTTTGGTATGTATTATATGGGTGTTTGGGTAATATTATAATATATACTGTATTTTGGATTAGGGATTATTAGGAGAAAATATGGAATTTTTGTCGAATTTTTTTGAGACGGCAAATATAGGCATTGTTGTTGCTTTGTTTGTTGTAGGTCTAATCTTTATTATCAAGGGCGGCGACTGGTTTGTAGACAGTGCAAGCTGGATTGCAGAAGTGCTCGGTGTACCTAAGTTTATTATCGGTGCAACTATTGTATCGGTTGCCACAACTCTTCCTGAGATGATTGTATCAATCGTTGCAACTGCTGACGGCAAGGTTGATATGGCATCGGGTAATGCAGTAGGCTCCGTAACTGCCAACACGGCTATGATTATGGGTATATTTATTGTGTGTCTGCCTTTTGCCGTAAAAAGAAAAGAGTTTGCCCCTAAGGGTCTTATGATGCTTGCGGCGGCTGTTGCTCTTGCTCTCGGTTCGGGCCTTACAGGTATTGTTGAGGTTCCGGGTCTTGAGGGTAAGTATCACACACTTTCAACTGTCGGTGTTGTTGTGCTTTTTGCAATTTTCATTGCTTTCTTTATCGAAAACTTTATTTCTATGAAAAAAAGTTCGGTTCAGATTGAGCCGGACCCTCACGGTATCGGTTTGCAGGAAGAGGACGATGTTGTTCCTACAAAGTCAACCGCAACCGCAGGAGACTGGGTTAAAAATATTGTTATGTTTGTTTTGGGTGCGGTTTGCATTGTTGTAGGTGCACAGCTTCTCATCAACGGCGGTACAAGAATTGCTAAGGAAATGCACATCAGCGAAAGAGTAATCGGCGTTATTGCAGTTGCTATCGGTACTTCGCTTCCTGAGCTTGTTACAACAATCACCGCTCTTCGTAAAAAGGAAGGTGCTCTTTCGGTAGGTAACATCCTCGGTGCAAACATTATCGACCTTGCACTTATTCTTCCTATCTGCTCATTTGTTTCTATGGGCAAGGGCCAGGGTGCACTTGCTGTATCGGCAGGTTCCGTATTCGATATGATTATTTGCGTGGTAGCCGTTATCATTGCGGTTATCCCTACAATATTTACAAAAAAACTTCAGCGTTGGCAGGGTGTTGTATCTCTTTTGGGATACCTTGCATATGTAATTTACACCTTTGTTGCTGCGTAAAAATTTTTGATTATAGATATTAATCAATGTATTTAGGTGATTAATTATGGCTAAAGAGAAAAAACAATCAAACAGCAATCTTTTGGCAATTATAATTCCCGTTTGCATTGCCGTTGCCGTTCTTATCGGTCTTGTAATAAGCGGCAGGGTTACGGCAAACAGGGACAAAACAAATCCTACGGTAACCGCTACAAAAGCGGCAGTCACCGAAAGTCAAACTCAATCTCAGGATACAAAGGTTACCTTGGTGGCTGTGGGTGACAATCTTATTCATAACACTTTGATTGACGCAGGTAAGCAGGATGACGGAAGCCTTGATTATTCTTCATTTTATGAGAATATTTCGGGATATATTAAATCTGCCGATATTGCGTGCATTAATCAGGAAACCATGCTCGGCGGTTCTGATTTTGATTACCAGGGCTATCCGCTTTTCAACACTCCTTGGGAGGTTGGCGAGGCGGCTGTCAATGCCGGATTTGATGTGTTTACCTGTGCTACCAACCATTCTCTTGATGTGCAAAAATTTGCCGGCATAGAAAAGGAATGCGAATTTTTTGAAAAGCATCCCGAGGTTGTTCACATCGGTACAAACAAAACCGAGGAAGAGTATAATACAATTACATATTATGAGAAAAACGGCATTAAGTTTGCACTTCTCAATTACACCTATGGCACAAACGGTATTTCTGTTCCCGAGGATAAGCCGTGGTGCGTTAATATGCTTGATGAGGATAAAGTTAAGGCAGACCTCAAAACAGCCCGTGCAAATGCCGACTGCGTGATTGTATTCCCTCATTGGGGCACAGAAAACAGTCACGAGATTAACGACCTTCAAAAGAAGTATGTAAAAATATTCTCTGACGGCGGAGCGGATATTGTCATCGGTACGCATCCTCATGTTCTTCAGCCTGTTGAATGGGTTACAAATGAGGCTACGGGTAAAAAAATGATTGTTTATTACTCAATCGGTAACTTTATTTCACACCAAACCAACCTCAATCAAATGTGCGGCGGTATGGCAGAACTCACGGTTGAAAGAGTTGACGGCAAGGTTCAGGTAACCTCCGCAAAGCTTGCACCTGTTGTTGATTTTTACCACAACACCGGCAACGGATACAGATTTTCGGTTTACAGATTGTCCGATTATACGGATGATATTGCGTCCGACCAAGCAAAGGACGGTGCAAGCGTAAAGTACTTTACCGACCTTTCAAAGAAAATTATCGGCGAAGAGTTTTTGGACTTGAATTGATTGTTGTATAATTTTCACAAAGAGAACGGTTGAAAATTAAAGGTCGACCGTTGAATTTTTACAAAGTTGAATAAATATCCCGTATTTTGTTGACAACAGCAGATTGCAGGGATATAATGACATTGTAGTTAGAACAAAGGCGTTCCGATTTTTCGGGACGCCTTGTCTTTTTATATTAGAGAAGGGAGTATTTATGATGAGTAAATACACAAAAGAGGACATCCTCAAAGAAGCAAAAGAAAACGGCGTACAGTTTATAAGACTTCAGTTTACCGACCTTTTCGGTATTATGAAGAATGTTGCCATTACATTATCACAGCTTGAAAAGGCACTTAACAATGATTGTATGTTCGATGGCTCATCAATCGACGGTTTCGTAAGAATTGATGAATCCGATATGTACTTACATCCTGATTTTGATACATGGGCAATTTTCCCTTGGAGAAAACACCTTAACGCACAGACAGCAAGACTTATCTGTTCTGTATATAAAGCAGACAATGTTACACCTTTTGAAGGCGACCCGAGAAATGTTCTCCAAAAGGTTATTGATGAAGCAGCAGAAATGGGCTACGGTTTTAATGTAGGTCCTGAATGTGAATTCTTCCTCTTCAAACTTGACGAAAACGGTCTTCCTACTCTTGAAACAGGTGACGAAGCAGGCTACTTTGACCTCAACCCTATTGACCATGGCGAAAACTGCCGTCGTGATATTTGCCTTGCTCTTGAAGAAATGGGTTACACCATTGAGGCATCTCACCACGAGGTTGCTCAGGGTCAGCACGAAATTGATTTCCAGTTCGGCGATGTTATGACAACAGCCGACAGAGTTATGACCTTTAAGCATGTTGTAAAAACTTATGCTACAAAGCACGGCCTTCATGCAACATTTATGCCAAAGCCTGTTGAGGGTATCAACGGTTCGGGTATGCACACCAATATGTCACTTTATGATTTAAAGACAGGTGAAAATGTATTCTACGATCCAAACGGTGATCTTGAACTCAGTGACACAGCTTATTCATTCATCGCAGGTATTATGGCTCACATCAAAGCTATTGCGGCAATTTCAAACCCAACAGTAAACTCATACAAAAGACTTGTACCGGGCTACGAAGCTCCGTCATATCTTGTATGGTCAACATCAAACCGTTCTGTACTTGTTCGTATCCCTGCCGCTCGCGGTAAGGGCACAAGAGTTGAACTTCGTTGTCCTGACCCAGCTTGCAACCCATATCTTGAAATGGCTCTTTGCCTTGCAGCAGGTCTTGACGGTATCAAAAAAGGCTTGAAGCCGGCTCCTGCATTTGATGAAAATGTATTTGAACTTTCTGATGAAGAAAAGGAAGCAGCAGGCATTGATTGTCTTCCTGGTTCTCTTGAAGAAGCTATTAAGGCAGCAGAGGAAGATCCGTTCATTAAGGAAACTCTCGGTGACCATGTATTTAATAACTACATTGAAGGTAAAAAGGCAGAATGGAATTCTTATAAGACTGCTGTATCTCAATGGGAAATCAACAGATATATGATTAACTATTAATCATACCAAAATGTTTTATAGGTAAGACAGGTTACCTGTAAATTGCGGCTTGTCCGGTAGAAATATCGGGCAAGGTTCGCTTAGCGAACCCTCTCTTATGGCATTTATATGCTGTACGGTCAATGCCGCAGTCTTAATTGGCTGTGGCATTGGCACTAATCTTTAGCACAACGGAGTGCAAAACACCTTGCGGTAAACGGTGTTTTCGCACTTCTTTTTTATTTTTTCTGTTTATAACAAAATATAGGAGGAGAGAAATATGACAGATTCAATAATGACGGCCATATCCGATAATGTTTATGGGGTGTGGTATATGATAGGTGCGGCATTGGTATTCTTTATGCAATGCGGCTTTGCAATGGTAGAAAGCGGCTTTACCCGTGCTAAAAACGCAGGTAATATTATTATGAAAAACCTGATGGATTTTTGTATCGGTGCGGTTGCGTTTATTGTTTTAGGCTTCGGTCTTATGATGGGCGAGGAATACATCGGCGGTTTGTTCGGGCTTCCTACCCTCGGTTTGCTCACCGATTATGCAGGTAGTTCCGGTAATTGGCCTGTATTTGTATTCAACCTTGTATTTTGTGCTACTGCGGCTACAATCGTTTCAGGCGCAATGGCAGAGCGTACAAAGTTCATTTCGTATTGTATTTATTCGGGTGTTATCTCGGCAGTTATTTATCCGATTGAGGCAGGTTGGATTTGGAATTCGCAGGGCTGGCTTGCACAAATGGGCTTCCACGATTACGCAGGCTCAACCGCAATTCATATGGTAGGCGGTATTTCAGCTCTTATCGGTGCGGCTTTCCTCGGTCCTCGTATCGGCAAGTATGTAAAGGATAAGAAAACAGGTAAGCTCAAAGCAAAGGCTATTCCGGGTCACTCGTTGACTCTCGGTGCACTCGGTGTGTTCATCCTTTGGTTCGGATGGTACGGCTTTAACGGTGCTGCCGCAACGGATACCAAAACACTCGCTTCAATCTTCCTTACCACAACAATGGCTCCTGCCGTTGCCACTTGTGTAACAATGATTTTCACATGGATTAAGGACGGTGCTCCTGATGTTTCAATGTCACTCAACGGCTCTCTTGCGGGTCTTGTAGCAATAACTGCTCCTTGCGACTGCGTTGATGCCACAGGCTCTATTGTAATCGGTGCTGTATCAGGTATTCTTGTAGTTTTGGTTGTAGAACTTCTTGACAAAAAGCTCCATATTGATGACCCTGTAGGTGCAGTTGCCGTTCACTGTGCAAACGGTGTTTGGGGTACAATCGCAGTAGGTTTGTTTTCAACAGGTGCCGACGGTGTAGGCAAGGGTCTTTTCTACGGCGGTGGATTTAAGCAACTCGGTATTCAGCTTTTGGGCTTTGTTGCCGTTGCTGCTTGGACTGCGGTAACAATCACAATCACATTCCTTATTATCAAAAAGACTGTCGGCCTTCGTGTTGATGCAGAAGAGGAAATCAAGGGTCTTGACTCAACAGAACACAATCTTCCGTCGGCTTATGCAGACTTTATGCCGGCTGTAAGCTATGTTTCAGGCACTGCCGTATCGGCTATTCCGGCTATGGATGTAATGCCTCCGTCTGCTCCGGTTGAAAAGGCAGTTCCGGTTGAAACATATACAACAGAAAAAAATCCGACCCTCAGCAAGGTATGTATGATATTCAATCCTGCAAAGTTTGAGGAAATCAAAGAGGCTATGAACGCTGTCGGAGTAACGGGTATGACTGTTACAAATGTTATGGGCTGCGGCGTTCAAAAAGGTCATATTCGTAAATATCGTGGTGTCGAGATTGAAGAAATGAATCTCAACCCTAAGATGAAGCTTGAAATGGTTATTTCGGCTGTTCCCGTAGAAACCGTTATTGAAGCGGCAAGAAAGGTTCTTTACACCGGCAATATCGGCGACGGCAAAATCTTTGTTTACGATGTTGAGGATGTTGTAAAGGTTCGTACCGGAGAAAGAGGATACGACGCTTTACAAGGAGAATAAATCGGAATAGAAAATCGGCAGGAACAGTTTTTGACAGAAATACACATCTGTTTTTTGACTGCTCCTGCTTGTAATTTTTTGTCAAATTATTTGTATAATTTCATAAAAACGAAGGTGGAAAATATTTAATTTTTTTCGGATTTTACAAAATTTTTTTATACTGTTGAACAATAAAATTCATAGTAGTATTATAAAAATATATTTAGATATATAAATGCTTTTAGGAGGGAAATGTATGCTAAAGGAAGGACAGGTAAGAATTCCGAGCGGTTGTGCCATTGCGGCTATCATTGATAAAAAAGGCAACCCGATTAACGGTTCGGAAATTATCAAGTCAATAGCATTAATGCACGACCGTTCAAACGGTCTCGGCGGCGGATTTGCCGCTTACGGAATTTATCCCGACCACAAGGACGATTATGCTTTTCATGTGTTTTATGACACAAAGGATGCCCGTCAAAAGTGCGAGGAGTATCTCTTTAAACACTTTAATGTGGATGTTGCGGAAAGAATTCCTACAAAAAAGGTGGAATCTATAGAAAACGGACCGGATATTTGGCGTTATTTCGGCAAGCCGAACAGAGTTCGTATGCGTGATGCCCGTATGGATGAGCAGGAATATGTTGTTCAGTGCGTTACAAAGGTAAATGCAAACTTTGACGGCGCTTATATCTTTTCGTCGGGTAAAAATATGGGATGCTTCAAAGCGGTAGGCTATCCCGAAGATGTCGGCGAGTTCTTTATGCTCGATCATTACGATGCCTATTTATGGACGGCTCACGGCAGATTTCCAACCAATACACCGGGCTGGTGGGGCGGTGCTCATCCGTTCAACATTCTTGATTGGTCAATCGTTCACAACGGTGAAATTTCGTCTTATGACGCAAACAGAAGATATATCGAGCAGTTCGGTTATAAGTGCACAATGCAAACCGATACAGAGGTTATTACATATCTGTTTGACCACTTGCTTCGCCACCACGAGCTTCCTATGGATGTTGCGGCTGATGTTCTCACAGCTCCGGAATGGGACGAAATAGACCGTATGGACGACGAGAGAAAAGAATATTTTACAAATCTTCGTGCAATTTACAGCGGTGCGCTTGTTAACGGCCCGTTTTCGGTTATCCTCGGTTCAAATAAGGGACTTTTGGCTATTAACGACAGACTTAAGCTTCGTTCGCTGACGGCGGCTACAAAGGGCGACAGAGCGTATTTTGCTTCCGAGGAATCGGCTATTCGTGTTGTATGTCCCGACCCTGAAAAGGTCTGGTCAATCAGCGGTGCACAGCCTGTTTTTGTTCCTCTTGAAATAGATGAAAAGGAGGAATACTGATATGGCAATCAATTATATTCCTCGTCGTTTTAATATTATTCGTGACAAGGCACTTTGTACAAATTGCGGACTTTGTGTAACACAGTGCTCAAATGAATGTCACTTTTTTGCAGATGACAAAAAAACGGTTATTTCAAATTCAAACGGTTGCGTTGCCTGCCACAGATGTGTTGATTTGTGCCCGGTGGGTGCACTTCGTATAGAAAAATATGTTTGCGATTATCGTGACAATGCAAACTGGACTCCTCGCTATCAGCAGGAAATTTGCCGTCAGGCAAGCACGGGTTCAACCCTCTTGTCTGCAATGGGAAATCCGCAGGATTATCCGATTTATTGGGATAAAATTTTGCTCAACGCTTCCCAGGTTACAAACCCGTCAATCGACCCGCTTCGTGAACCTATGGAAATCCGTGCGATTTTGGGCAGAAAACCAAAGAAGTTAGAAGTTGAAAAAAAGGGCAAATCAATTACTGAAATGCCGCCTCAGGTTGTTCTTGAAACACCTATTATGTTTTCGGCAATGTCGTTTGGTTCAATCAGTCTTAATGCACAAAAATCTCTTGCTATGGCTGCAAAGGAAATCGGAAGCCTTTTCAACACGGGTGAGGGCGGTTTGCATCCGGCACTTGAAGATTTTACGGATTATGCCGTTGTTCAGGTTGCATCGGGCAGATTTGGCGTTCACAAGGACTATCTTAACAATTCAAAGTTTATAGAAATAAAAATCGGTCAGGGTGCAAAGCCGGGTATCGGCGGACATCTTCCGGGCGAAAAGGTAACCGTTGAGGTTTCAAATGCCCGTATGATTCCTGAGGGCAGTGACGCTATTTCTCCTGCTCCTCACCACGATATTTATTCTATCGAGGACTTGCGTCAGCTTATTTGGTCGCTTAAGCAGGCAACAAACAATCAAAAACCCGTTGCCGTTAAAATTGCGGCTGTTCATAACATTGCGGCTATCGCTTCGGGCGTTGCAAGAGCCGGTGCCGATATTGTTGTTATTGACGGCTTCAGAGGCGGTACAGGTGCCGCTCCTACCCGTATTCGTGACAATGTGGGTATTCCGCTTGAACTTGCACTTGCGGCGGCAGATCAACGACTTCGTGATGAGGGTATTCGTTCAGAGGTTTCTCTTGTGGCTTCCGGTTCGTTCCGTTGTTCAAGCGATATTGTTAAGGCTATCGCTCTCGGTGCGGATGCTTGCTATATTGCTTCGGCGGCTCTTATTGCAATGGGTTGTCATATGTGCCAAACCTGTAACACAGGCAAATGTAATTGGGGTATCGCAACTCAGCGTCCCGAACTTACAAAGCGTCTTGACCCAAAGGTTGCAAGTAAGAGAGTAGTAAATCTTATCAATGCTTGGAATCACGAAATCAAGGAAATTATGGGCGGTATGGGTATCAACTCTATCGACTCTCTCCGTGGCAACAGACTTATGCTCAGAGGTATCGGACTTTCGGATAAAGAATTGGAAATTCTCGGTATCAAGCATGCAGGCGAATAAGGAGGGATTGCAATGATAGAAGCAGGACTTCGCCGTTATGAAGAAGTTAACGACGAAATTAAAAAGGAATTAGAAAAGAAAAATAAGGCAACCGTTAAAGATGTTAACGGTCAAAGATATATCGGTTGTGCTCTTGATGAGGGCAAAACCATTGAGGTGTACGGCACACCGGGCAATGATATGGCTTGCTATCTCAACGGCGGCAGAATCGTTGTTTACGGCAACTGCCAGGACGCTGTTGGCAACACGATGGGCGGCGGTGAAATTGTAGTTCACGGTCACAGCGGTGACGCTATGGGTTACGGTATGCGTGACGGTCAGATTTATATCAAGGACAATGTTGCGTGCCGTGGCGGTATTCATATGAAAGAGTTCAGGCAGATGCGTCCTGTTCTTGTTATCGGCGAAAATGCAGGCTCGTTTCTCGGTGAGTATATGGCAGGGGGCACAATCGTTCTTCTCGGTCTTAATATGAAAAGGGGAGAAAAGTTGTTCGGCACTCATTGTGCGTCGGGTATGCACGGCGGCAAGATTTTTGTCAGAGGCAAAGTTCCAAAGGAAAATCTTGCACCTAACATTAATGTGGAGTCGCTTACAAAAGATGACGAAAAAGAACTTAAAACATATGTAAAAAAGTATTGCAAGTATTTTGATAAGGACTATGATGAGATTATGTCAAAGCCTTTCAAAAAGCTTGCTCCGGCATCTTCCCGACCGTATGCAAACCTTTACACACCTAATTAAATTTATGTTTGTATAAAAATAACCGTAAGGATTGTATCTGTCCTTACGGTTTATTTGTTATCTTATAAGGCTTTTTAATGCTTTCAGCACGCCTTGGTTGTTGTTGGTGTCGGTGATTAAATCTGCTTGGGCTTTTACGCTGTCGGTTGCGTTGCCCATTGCAACTGCTGTGCCGGCTTTGTTCAAAAATTGCAAATCGTTTTCGCCGTCACCAAATGCGATTACTTTGTTGAGTTCGATTTTCAGATAATTGCACAGCATTTCAAGAGCGGTGCCTTTGTCCGTTCCTTTTTTGGTAATTTCCAAAAATCTGTCGGCAAGCATACAATATTGAATACCGCCTATTTTGTCGGTCTGTGCTTTTATTATTTCTCTGTCGTCATTGTCTTTGCAGATTATAAAAACTTCGTCAGCTTCTGCGTTTTTGTCATCAAACAAGGTCAAAAGATTGTCAACTTGTTTTCGTGATGAAAAAATGTAGTCGCCAAGCACAGTGCCCGTATAAACCTCTTTGTAGTGGTCGAAAACAAATTTTTCACAGTAGCCGTAGTGATTTAAAAACACTTCAAAAATCGCACCTGTCTGTTTAACGGATTCAATAACCCTTTTGCTTGTTGCGTTGTCCATTGCAAGTGAAAAGAGGGTTTCGTTTGTAGAATTCAAAACGGTTTTTGAGCCGTTGTTAGAAATAATATAGTCAACACCTTTGATGTTTCTTACACAGTCGGGTATTCCGCTGAGCGGTCTGCCTGTAATCGGCACGATGTGTACGCCGTTTGCAGAAAGCGTTTCGAGATATTCTTTTGTTTTTGTGTCTATGGATTTGTCGTCTTTGAGCAAAGTTCCGTCCAAATCCAAACCTATCATTTTATATTCCATATGTTCATTATACAAAGTTTTTATTAATTTGTCTATTTTAATTGACATTTTATTATGTAAAAATTATACTGTCTTTGTAATTATATTGTTTTGCGGCAAAGGAGATAATATGGAAATAAATTTTAAAGATGCAAAAAAACTTCAGACCTTAAAAGGCTGGGGAACTTCTGCCTGTTGGTGGAGTCAGGCTTGCCCAAAAGGCGAAACTGCCGATAGAATTGCAAATTTGCTTTACGGCAGTGACGGGCTTAATCTTAATATATATCGTTACAATATCGGCGGCGGTACCGATATGAATAATTACCGAGTTGAAAATCCGTGGAGAATTACAGAAAGTTTTTTGCAATATGACAGAGAAACCGAAGAACTCAGCTGGGATTTTTCAAAAGATTCAAACGCTGTTAATATGATGAAAAAGTCGCTTGAACTCGGCAATATCGACACTTTGATTTTGTTTGCAAACTCACCGCACTATTCGCAGTGCTCAACGGGTCAGGCCTCGGGAAGTTTTCTTTACAGCACTTGCAATATACCGAAAATGAACTACAAAAAGTTTGTTAATTACATTCTTGATGTTGCACAGCATTTTATTGATGAGGGTTATCCCGTAAAGTACATCAGTCCGATTAACGAGCCGCAATTGAAGTGGGGCGGTTCTTCCGTTTGGCAGGAGGGTTGCCATTATGAAACCGAGGAACTTGTTGAGATTTTTCGTATGTTCGCCGAGGAGATAATTTTGAGGGATATGCCGGTTAAACTTTACGGACCCGAAAGCGGACAGTATCTTGGCAAAACTCCCGAATATCTTGCAGCACTCACCGGTGATGAGATGATAATGAGAGTGCTTGATGTTTTTGCCGTTCATTCTTATCACAGCGATAACCGACCGGAGGAAAGATATGAATTTAAGGAACTGTGCGTAGATACTCATCCGTCACTTCGCTTTGATATGAGCGAATGGTGTGAACTTCCCAACAAAAGCCACACAAAGGATTTTAAGGGAGCACTTATAACGGCGAGAATTATCGGTCAGGATATTGTTTATTCCGGTTGCGTCAGCTGGACCTCTTGGGTTGCCGTTAATAATTTCTCGATTAAAGAGGACGGATTTGATTATTCGGACGCTATGATTACCGCTGACTTTGATTTTTCCGATTGGTATGTGGCAAAAAGATATTACGGCTTTGCCCATTTTTCAAAATTTGTTCCCGTTGGTTCCGTTGTGCTTGATTTCGGCTTCAGACCGAGCGAGGATAACAACGATTTTAATGTGTTTGCGTTTTTGACTCCCGATAACAAAACCGTGCTTGTTGCCGTAAACGAGGGCGAAAGTCAAAGCATTACCGTTGACGGCGATTTTGATAAAATGCAGATTATTGCTTCTGTGCAAGACGATGAACTTAAAGAAGTCTACAACGGCGAATTTAAAAATCAAATAGAAATCGGTTCTGACTCTATTGTTACGGTGGTTATTGAATAATGAAGAAAAATATTGATATGACACACGGAAGTGTTACAAAATCAATTTTGCTTTTTGCACTTCCTATATTTTTAGGTAATATTTTTCAGCAGGCGTATAATCTTGCCGATACGGCGATAGCAGGGTATTTCTTGGGTGATGACGCATTGTCTGCAATCGGTGCAAGCAGTTCGTTGTTTTCGCTTTTGATGTATTTTATCGGCGGACTTAACGGCGGATTTTCATTGATCATCGCACGCTTTTTCGGTGAAAAGGATGATGAAAAGCTAAAAAACAGTATAGCCGCAACCGTTGTGATGAATACGGTTTTGTCGATTGTCGCCGTTCTTTTGTCGTTTGTGTTGCTCAAGCCGGCACTGGTGCTCCTCAAAACGCCTGATGAAATTATGACGGATGCGTTTTCATATATTTTTACGGTTTATCTCGGTGCAGGTGTTATGGCTTGCTACAATGCACAGGCAAATCTCCTTCGTGCACTTGGCAACAGCGTTACACCTATTGTGTTTTTGGTGGTGTCAAGTGTTTGCAATATCGGTCTTGATGTGCTGTTTATAAAGGTGTTTGGAATGGGCGTAAAAGGAACTGCATTGGCAACTGTTGTCAGTCAGCTTATATCTTGCGTTTTGTGCCAAATTTCCATTGTAAAGTCTTATAAAAAGTACAAAACTTCCAAAGAAAACTATGCCTTTAATCCGCCTCTTTACAAAGAAATGTTTTCGGCAGGTATTACAATGGCAATGATGAACTGCATTTTTGCAATCGGTTCGCTTATTTTGCAAAGTGCAATCAACGGATTGGGCAAGACGGTTATTGCAGGCCATCTTGCCGCACGCAAAATTGTAGAACTATTTATGCAACCTATGATTACCGTTTCTACTGCATGCTCAACTTTTGTCAGCCAAAACTTTGGCGCCGGCAAAACAGACAGAATAAAAAAAGCCGTCACATCGTCGATTGTGTCGGAGTTTGTAATGTCGGGCATATTTATTGTTTTGGTTTATGCTTTTTGCACACAGATGATTAACTTTGTCACCTCCACGCAAAACAAAGAGATTGTCAACACGGCAAAAACATATTTGTATATTAATATGCCGTTTTTTCCGGCTCTCGGAGTACTGTATGTTATGCGTACGGCAATTCAAGGCATAGGTAAAAGGATTGCACCGCTTGTGTCGAGTTCAATAGAATTGCTCTCAAAAGTGTTTGCCGCATTTTTCATTGCAAAGCCGTTCGGTTATAAGGGCATAGCTTGTGCCGAGCCGATAAGCTGGCTTCTTTGTGCAATATTTATAACAACAACTTTTGTTTCGGCATTTAAAAATTTATCAAACAAAAGAAAATCGTGACTGCTTAAATGCAATCACGATTTTTTGTTATACAAAGTGTCTTAAAGCGTTGTCTAAACTTAAATCGTCCATTTCTTCAAGTTCTGTTTTGCCGTCATAAACCTTGTTGTTTTTGATGTCAAAGGTGAAAGAAGAAATAGGGAATTCGTCCGGCAAATCCTTGATTGTTACTTTGCCGTCGGAATATGAATAAACGCTGTAGCCTTTTGTGTATTCCGCATCAAGTCCCTTGATAGTTTCACTTCCGAAATATGCAAGGTTAACCTGATTGTTTTTGTCAAATTCAAAAGCATAAACGGTGAGTTTGTCGTCATCGTAAAGATACCAATATTTGCCCTGAATTGCTTTTGGCAATTCGGCAACTGACGGCTTTGCGTTTTTGGTTGTGCTTTGAATTTGTGTTGTTCCGGCTGTCGGCGAGGTTGCAGGCACTGTGGTTTTAACCGAAACGGACTCGGTTGCTTCGGTCGGCTTTTTGTTTGAGCCGGATTTTACTGCCAAAACAGTTACAACAACAGCCGCGATTATTACAATTATTGCAAGTATAATTTGCAGTACTTTTTTATTTTTCATCGTTTTCTTTATTAGCCAGGTAATCCTGAATATCCTTCAAAACTTTGTCGGAATCAAGGCCGTGTACCTGACAAGCCTCCTCAAGTGATTCTCCGATTGATGCAGGGCAGCCTACGCAGTGCATACCCGCTTCCATAAGAATAACGGCGATTCCTCTGTCAAATTCGATCATATCGCCCATTGTTGTTTGCTTTGTTATTTCCATATTAAAAACTTCCTTTCGATATTTTATTATTAGCCTTTCGACTTAGTTGTATACTATCATAACTTTAAAAGTTAGTCAACAGAATTATTCAACTGTGTCATCATCTTCTTTAGGCGGTGCAACAGGGTATGCAAGGTCGTCTTTTGTCCAATCTTTGATTACATTCAAAAAGTGCTTTGCTTCCTCCTTGGCTTGCGGAAGATTGTGCTCAAGGCAGTTGCCGCATTCGTTAGGCGATGCTTTCGGTATTCTGCCCCAAAACTCGATAACATAGTTAAATGCGTTTTTGATAAGTTCGATTGAATACTTGTCGCTGAGATTTTTTGTAAGCAGGTAAAATCCTGTTCTGCTTCCCATAGGACCGAAGAAAATAATGTTGTCGGCAAATTCAACCGTTTCAAGATAGGTGTTGATTATGTGCTCTATGGTATGAAGAGCGGAATTTGTGAGCACCTGTTCTTTGTTAGGTGCTTTCATTCTTATGTCATATGTTGTGATGTCGTCGTTTATTTTGTAAAGGTAAATGCCTTCCTCTAAAATATTGTAATCAATATCTGCACTTGGATTGATTTTCATACTTATCCCTCCGTATATATTTAAATTAATGTTATTTTACCACATTTTGTATGTTTTTTCTATATTGAATTTAAAATTATACAAGATTTTTTATGTCGTACGGCAATTCGCACGATATGCACATCGGATTTTCATTGATTGGATGCGTAAAGTAAATGTCTTTACAGTGTAAAGCTTGTCTGCTTATGTTTGAACAGTCACCGCCGTATAAGCTGTCACCGAGCAGGCTGTGTCCGATATGCTCCATATGCACTCTGATTTGGTGCGTTCTGCCCGTTTTGAGATTAAATTTTACAAGTGTACATTTGTTGTTTGATTTGACAGGGAAGTATTCGGTTATTGCAGTTTCTCCGTTTTCATCCACCTTGCGTTTTATTATGCTGTTGCCGCATCGTGCAATCGGAGCATTTACAATTCCGTCGTTTTTTATAATTCCGCCTACAACGGCATAGTAATCTTTTTTGATTTTGCCCGCAAGCTTTGCTGCCGCAAGTTCGTTTTTTGCAACAAGCACAAGTCCGCTTGTGTCACGGTCGAGTCGGTATACCGCCCTGAAAGCCATATCTTCTCCGCAATGATATGCCACAAAGTTTGACAGCGTGTCGCCGATATGATTTCTGCTTTCGTGCACGGGCATAAGCGGAGGCTTGTTTAGCACAATTATGTCCTCATCCTCGTACGGAATTTCTATATCCGCCGCCATCGGTCGGGCAATATGACCCGAATTTTCAATTTTGATTGTTAATACATCTCCGGTTACAAGTTCTTCAATCGTTTTTGCAAAAACACCGTTTTTTGTTATTCCGTTTTCGGTATGCTTCAGTTTTGTTAAAAGTGATGACGAAACTCCGAATTCTCTTAAAAAAGTTTTTATTTGCTTGCCACTGTCTTTTTCAGTTATGTTAAAGTCAATTATTCTCATAGTTAAAAAATATCCCTGCCGAACAGACGACAGGGGATTTTGCATTATTTTGTAAATGAAACGATAAGACCGCCGTTTGCGGCATAAACAGAGTTGAGACCGCTGGCTTTTACAATTTCAACCGAACCAAAGCCGGCACATTCAAGTTTTTCTGCAACAAGTTTTGCCTTGTCCTCACAGCATACATGAGAAAGAATGATTCTTTGCTCGCTCGGGTTTTTATCCTTAACTTCACCTGCTATTATGCTTGCCATTTTAATAAGTGCTCTGTTTGAGCTGAATTCCTGACCTGCAAGTTTTACAGAACCCTCTTGTGTTCTTTCGCAGATTAATTTGAGTTTAATCTTTTTGAGGATTGTTGCAGCCATAGCGTAAAGTCTGCCGTTTTGGTTGAGAACATCGAGCGATTCAAGGCAAAAATAAAGTGCTGTGTGGTTAACAATAAAATCTTCAACAGTGGAAACTATTGTTTCAAAATCTGCACCGTTGTCGCCGAGTTCCTTGATTTTTTCTGCAATCAGGCTTTCAAGTCCTGCAGTTGCAAGAGAATTGAATACATGAACATTTTTGCCCGGGTGTTCTTCTTCAAAGAGCATTTTGCCTTGAAGAGCACTGTTGTATGTGCCCGAAAGTTTGTCTGTAATTGTCAAAACATAGATGTCGTCCTCGTCACAATCCATTGCACTTGCAAATGCTTCCGGTGACGGACATGCTGTTTTTGCAACATTTTTTGATTCAAGCGTTCTTCTGATAAAATCGTCTTGGTCAAAATTTTCGTCATCTTGTATAGTATAGTTGTCAATGCTAAGTGTGAGCGGAACAAAGGTGATATTGTTCCAATCTTTCATTCTTTCGGTTTTGTCGCAGCAACTGTCTGCAATAATTCTAAAACTCATTAGGTTATCTGCCTTTATATTATTTTGTGGATTTTATTATATTAAAAATTGTTTGAGTTGTCAATATTTGTTAAAAGCCTATTCGCTTTAATTTTGAAACAGCAAGGATAAATATGCTCCATATTGCCTGACTGATAATGATTGCTGTGTCGGTGATTTGGCTGTACCATCCGATAATTCCGAGGAATGCAACGGTTACAAAACCGAGAGCACAACCGAATGATGTCAAAAAAGCAACGATTTTTTTTGAAGCAATGACATTGAGTGCTCCTCGCATTGATGAAATAAGACCTTTTGCCGTGCCGTTGTGTACAACATATGCCGGGGACTTTTCCACCTGCATATCCGAATATTTTTCAAATACTCTTGCCGCTTGACGGTTCATAACCCTGATGTAGCCTTTAGGCAGATTAAACAGATTTGCAAGGCTTTCTTCGTTAATATATGGGTCACTGCTCTTTACTATGAGCGTAATGCCTGTTTTTTCAAGCTTTGTAAGCTCTCTTTTCAGGTCCGGATCGGCACTGTATGATACAACAAACATTGCCATGATTTTGCCGTCAACCGCAAGATAAAGAGCCTTTCTGTTTCGTCGTGTGTATTTTTGTTCAAAACTCATTTTAGGCACATTAACACCGTGATTAATGAGCAGGTTTCTGTTGCCTACAAGTACCTTTTTGTGATATACCCACGCAGATGTGCCCATTTGTTCCTCGTATTGTACGCTGTCAACCTTAGGCAAAATCGATTGTTTACCTATGATGACATCGTCAAAGACATGTGCAAGCGGACTCTTTGTTTTGATGATAACAGCCGCCGCATAAATGATCGCATCATCGATTTTTGTGTTGTTAAACACCTTGATTCCGTGCAAATCACATCCGTGGGTGCCAAAAAGATTTGCCGCTTCAAGCACAATCGCATCTGTAGAAGCCGCCATTTGTGCCCCCTCAAAACCGCACACCCTTGCGCCGTATTTGTCAAGCTCTGCCGATATGTCGGTTAGGATTCCGTTCATAATGTATAAAAGCGAAATCGGGGTAGAAATTGTCAAAGCACAAGCGGCAACATTTATTCCCGTTGCAAAATTGTCCTTTAATCCGATAACAACAAGCAAAAGCCCGCTTAATAAAATCGTTATCGGTGTAATAACTCGTGCCGTTTTGTCCGACGGCTCGCTTTTGCAGCTTATTTCCATAAAATTGGTGGGCAAATCGGTTTTAACGCTTGTTTTGATTATTGCGTCTTCCTCGTCGATGTTGCCTCGGCAAAGAACCTTTACATCAAGCACATTTGCAATGTTTTCAAGACAATAGGTTTCTCCGCTATTGATGATAAAATCAAAATTGTCAATTATTCTTATGAGTATCTGCCTTTTTCCGAGCAATGCCAAAACATAGGCAAAAGCAAGTGCCGAACCGAGAAAAATCCCGTTGTTCAGCCATAAATCCTCATGAAATTCAAACGCTGCGGTTTGTGCCGCTACGGCTAAGCTGAGAATTGAAACCGCAAAATCGGTGTTTATTCCTTTTTTTAAATTGAATCCGTGCAAAAAAATATTAAAGTTTGCCGCTACGGTTAAAAGTGTCAGCACCGATGCGGTAATAAAATATTTTTCGTTTTCTGCCATGATTTGCGGCAAATATTCGGTGTCTTTTAATATCGTCATCAAAAGAAGCAATACAAAAAGCACAACGGAAACAATTGTTTGTATGCCGACTTTGGTCTTTTTCTTTAACAAGGAGGTAAGAATTGCCTGCCTGTCGTCTTTTGTTTTGTAGTCTTTTTCTTCAAATTCTTTGTCACCAAGCTCGGTGTCCGTTTCATCCGGACCGAAAAGTCTGAATTTGTTTACTTTTTCTTTTCTTTGTTCAATCAGGATCTTTTCGGCAACTTCTTCATCTATCGTAGGTACTTCTTCCGTTTCGTCATCAAAGCCCTCAAAACATATCTGTATGCCGGTTTCCTCGTTGTCGTCATCCGTGCCCTCAAGATATTTGCCGAGGTTTTCTCTTGCTACTATTGTAGGAACCTCTTGCAATCTGTCCGGACTTTTTTCTTCACTTTTAGGTGTGAGAATAACAGGACGCGTTTTGTCACTCGGAATAATCGGCTTTTCAAAAATGTCTTCTTCCTCGCTGCCTATAACGATGGTTTTGTCGATAATCTTGATGTTTTCTGCGTTATGCTCTTTTATGTCGTTATCGGAATTGTATTGCTTTTTCTTGTTGAACTTTGGAAAAGCTATTGTTTTGTCCGATGTCTTTTTTGATTTGGATGGAATGAATTCTTTGACATCCGTTTCTTCGTCGCTGAGTTCTTCCACCTTTTTCATAACCGCTTCGCTGTCAACCGTAACCTCGTCGATAGCCGAACGAGCCATTTCGTCCAAATTCTTTTGGGCGTCCTTTAACTGCTGTTCAGCCTGTGCTTTGATTAGTTCTGCTTTTTTAATGATTTCGTCAATAGAAAGATTATTGTCGCTCATTATTTCTCCTACTTATCAAGTCGTTGTCTTGCGATTTCGTACATCAATATGCCTGCCGCAACCGATGCATTCAGGCTGTTTACTTTGCCGAGCATAGGCAAGCTGACGGTAACATCACATTTTTCTTTGATTAGTCTGCCTACTCCGTCACCCTCGTTGCCCACAACAAGGCACGCACCGCCTGAAAAATCGGTCTTGTCCCATCTTTGACCGTCCATATCTGCGGCATAAACCCAAATGTTTTTCTTTTTCAGTTCGTCAATGGTTGATGCAAGGTTTGTAACTCTTGCAACCTTCATATATTCAAGTGCTCCGCAGCTTGTTTTTGCAACGATAAAGTTAAGACCTACATTTCGTCTTTTTGGAATAATAATTCCGTGTGCACCGCAAGCTTCGGCTGTTCTGATGATTGCACCGAGGTTGTGGCTGTCCTCAATTTCGTCACACATTATGATAAACGGTGCTTCGCCTTTTTCTTCTGCATATGCAAGAATGTCATCAACAGTTGAATACTCGTGTGCCGGCACGTTTGCAACAACACCCTGATGGTTGCCGCCCGGAGCCAAAAAGTCAAGCTTTTTTCTGTCAACATTTTTGATAACGATTTTCTTTTCTTTGCAAAGAGCGATTATTCTGTTGATTGAGCCTTCATGCTCGCCCTTGGCAATAAGTACATTTTCAACCTCTCTGTTGCTTTTAAGAAGCTCTGTTACGGCATTTCTGCCGATAACGAGGTTGTCGTTTGTTTTGTAATCTCTGTCTTTTTCTTTTTCGTTTTCGTATTTCATTTTTTCCACCGATTTTTATTTTATTGTAGATATTATAACATTTTTCTGCCGTTTACACAACAATAAAAAATACCGACCTGTGCAAAGTCGGTATTTATGTAGTCATATTTGTGTTTTATTAATTTTTCTTCAATTGTTTTTTGCCAATGTCGATAACTCTTACAATAACAGAAGCCAAAACCATATTGATGCCAAGTTCAACGGCGAAGTTAACTGATACAAGACCGGTTACAACGGTTGCAAAACCTGTTGTTCCGAATACAGAAACCAACCATTCTTGGAAGAAGAGATAGCAACCTGCAAGGAATATGCCTGTGTTTACTATCGGGCAGGCAATACCTGCCAAAACAACCGCAACGGTTTTGTTCTTTTTTTCGAGTGCTTTGTAAATCAATCCTGCAACAAGACCTGCAAGCAAACCTTTGAGCAATACGGTAACCACTGTTCCTGCCGGGTTGATGGTCATAAATGCTGCCGCATCACCACTGATAAGAACGCTTACGCCGAATGCAACACCGAGCCATGCTCCCGCACCGATTCCGTAAAGAGCAGCACCGATAACGATAGGTGCAAGTACCAATGTGATTGAAAACGGTCCGAATTTGATAGATGCCGCAAGAAGCTGGAGGGCAACTATGATAGCAGTGAAAAGACCGATGCCCACTATCTTTTGTGTTTTTGTGTTTTTCATATTCAATTTTCCTTTCTGCTACTGTTCCAAAGCCCTGCGAATAACACATAAAAATCGCTTTAGCCGAGAAAAATATTTTTCTCTGTGGATACAGTGCGGTGTTATTATAGTACTTCGAATATCAAAAATCAATATTCAAATTGTAAATAATGAAAAATACGGTTGATTTTTGTCAAGTGTGCAGTTATAATTAAAACGGTAAAAATAATTTTATGTCTAATTATAATAATGGTGGATGTATGAAACGATTACAAAAAATTATATCTGTTTTGCTTGCTGCGGTTTTGATGTTCGGTGCCGTGCCGGTAAACACTTATGCCGCATCTGTGAGTGATATGCAAAGCGAAGTGCTTGATGTTGCCAACGGTGAGGTTGGGTATACAGGCACAAGTTCATATTGTAAGTACGGCGAATGGTACGGTTATCAAGGCGGATGGTGTACAACCTTTGCGCTTTGGTGCTTTAATAAAGCCGGTAATAATCTTGATGTTGCAATGTATAAAAATATTGTTCCGAGCGGCGGCAACTGTAATTCTATGATCAGTTGGTATAAAAACCGTGACAGATACCACACTCGTGAGTCCGGATACACTCCGAAAAAAGGTGATTTGATATTTTTCGACTGGTCGGGTAACGGTTCAAGTCAGCATGTCGGATTGGTTGATTATATTGACGGAAAAACGGTTTATACCGTAGAGGGCAACTGCTCGGGTAAGGTTAAGGCAAGGAAGTACACAACAACCGGCTCAAAGCCGTATAATAATATTTCGGCTATTATGGGCTACGGAAATCCCGATTATACTTCTTTGGCAAAAAACGGTACGGTTAAACAGACTACTGCAAAAAAGGTAACAACCACAAAAAAAGTTACTACAACAAAAAAGGTTGCAACCACGAAGAAACCGACAACCGCTAAAAAGGCTGTGACAACAACGAAGAAAGTCACAACTGCCAAAACAACTGCTAAAACAACAAAGCAGAAAACCACTGCAAAAAAAGCAACGACAACTCAGGCAACCACAACAGTAACAACAACCGCTAAGCCTGAAACAACCACAAAACAAAAGACAACAAAGTCCAAGAATGTTCCTGCACAGGATATGGAAATTTACGCTTCAACAACAAATCTTGAGGTTGGCGACAGCGTAGAACTCGGATACACTCTTGAACCGCTTAACGCAACTGCAGTTGTTGGATATTTTTGTGACGAAGAGGGCGTTATTCAAATAGAAAAAGGCGGCGAAATCAAGGCTATAGGCGAAGGTACGGCAACCGTTGTTGTTTGTGCAAACGATGAAATTTATAAGCAATGCGATTTTACCGTTTCGTCAACATCAGCTGAGGTAACAAGGCAAAAAACGGCAAACGATTATGTTGAAGAAATTACAACATCAACTTCGAATATTGAAAAAACAAATGAGCAAAAGCTCAATGAAATAGGCATTAATATTCAAAAACTGAAAAATAATAACGAGTATTATTTTGTACCGCTTGCGATTGGGGGCGCAACGGTAGTTCTTGGTCTTTTGGCATTTGTAATCAGAAAATGTGTTCAAAAGAAAAAGCAAGATAAAGACGATGAAAACAAGTGATTTTTGTCAGACGAAAATCGGGAGGAAAAACTGAATGTCGGAAAAAAGGTTTATAGAGCAAAGATTTGCGGCATTGATAAGAAAGATAATTATTGCTTTTCTTGATGTTACTTTGCTCATTTCATCAAACTATTTGGCTTGCTACATAACTATGAACGGCACAATTGCAAACAGTTCGTATTCGAGTATTGTAATGTCTGCTTGGCATATAGTGATATTGGCGTTTATATGTATCGTTTCAAATTTTGCATTTGGGCTTTACAACAGCGTGTGGAGCTTTGCCGGCGTAGACGAAATTATACGCAGCTTTGTCAGTGCCACGGCGATTGATTTGGCACTTGTATTTGTCGACAGGGTTCTGTTTGAAGATATTATCGGAATTGGTGGCAGAATGCCTTTATATTCGTATATGCTTTGCTGGCTTCTCTTTGTTTTTTGCATAGCGGGTATACGCATGGCTTACAGAATTTTGCGTGTTGTTCCGTCACAGATTATTGCAAAAAGTTCAAAAAATGAGCGAGTAATGATTGTCGGTGCCGGATTTATGGGCAATTTTGTAATTGAAATGCTCAGAAATGATAATTACGAAAACGGCAGACCGATAATTGCCGTTGACGACAATCCGGCAAAACTCCGCAAAAAAATCAGCGGTGTAAATGTTGTGGGTAATTGTGAGTCCATTCCCGAAATGGCAGAGAAATACAGAATAGACACAATTATTCTCTGTTTGCCGTCTGCCTCAAAGGAAAGACAAAAAGAAATCCTGTCTATTGCAATGAAAACCAAATGCAATGTAAAAATCAGCCCGTCGCAAGAGGAAATGTTTGATGCCGGCAACCCTAAAAAAATTCGTAATGTTGACATTGCCGACCTCTTGTCCCGTCCTGAAATTACGCTTGACAAAAAGGCGTGCCGTTATCTTGTAGGTGCAACTGTATTGGTAACGGGCGGTGGCGGCTCAATCGGTTCTGAAATCTGTAATCAAGTTGCAAGATACACTCCGAAAAAGATTGTTATTTTTGATATTTATGAAAACTGTGCGTTTGAGCTTGCAAATCAGCTTAACGAAAAGTACGGCGACTTTATAGATATTAATGTTCGTATAGGCTCTGTCAGAGATATAGACAGACTTCGTGAAATTATGGAAGAATTTCATCCTGATGTTGTGTTCCATGCGGCGGCTCACAAGCATGTTCCGCTTATGGAGGACAGCCCTTGCGAAGCGGTAAAAAACAATGTTTTCGGTACTTACAATGTTGCTGTTGTTGCCGATGAATACAAGGTTAACAAAATGGTAATTCTTTCCACCGACAAGGCGGTTAATCCTACAAATGTTATGGGTTGCACCAAAAGAATTACCGAGATTATTGTTCAGTATATGAACGATAAAAGCAAGAATACAAAGTATGCCGCAGTTCGTTTCGGCAATGTGCTCGGTTCTCACGGCTCGGTTGTTCCGATTTTTAAGGAGCAAATCGCACACGGCGGACCGGTTAAGGTTACGCATCCCGATATTACCCGTTACTTTATGACTATTCCAGAGGCGGCACAGCTTGTTTGTCAGGCAGGCGGAATTGCCGAGGGCGGCGAGGTTTTCGTTCTTGATATGGGCGAACCTGTTAAAATTATGGACCTTGCAAAAAATCTTATCCGTCTTTCAGGCTTTACCGAAAACGAAATTCCTATTGAAATTATGGGGCTTCGTCCGGGCGAAAAGTTATATGAGGAACTTTCCATGTCTGAAGAAATGGAAACGAGAAAGCGCACCGCCAACGAAAAGATTTTTGTAAATCAGCCTATGGAATTTGATTCCGCCCATTTTGAAAAATGGCTTGAATCACTTAAACATATTAATGAAGAAAATGTTCGTGAAAAGCTTATGGCAATAGTGCCAAATTATCATCCTGCCGCAAATTAACAAACTGAATAAAATTCTGTAATTATCCTTTACATATTACATCTTATGTGGTACGATAAAAATTGCGGGGTAATTCTCCGCAATAAAAAGGGGAAAGGCGAAAGTATGGTTTCGCCAAGTTGAAAAAATGTATGTTAATTTAGGCAAGGTGTCAACAAATGATGAGGTTATAGTTAATACCGAAAACATCAGCAGAATTTATAAAAAAGGTGTAAATCTCAACAATATGATGTCGCATCCGTATAAGTATTCCATTTATATGAATGACGGTAAAAATCTCGAAATCAGCCTTACACCGTCGGATAACAAGGTGTTTCTCCAATTGCTTGATGAGATTGATTATACGGAAATCAACCTCAGCAACGCACAGATTAAATTATTCTGACAATTTACAAAACGAGCCCGCACGGGCTCGTTTTTTTATATCTGATTGAATTGAACCGAAAGTAGATTTATGATTTAACATATTGTTATTGATTTTCGACTGCTTATTTGGTAATGTAAGGGTGGGAGGTGACAAAATGGATAATTTTGAATTTGCAAACAGAATTGTTGAATTAAGAAAGCAAAAAGGTTTGTCACAAAAAGAACTCGGAGATATGCTCGGAGTGTCTAACAAAGCTGTTTCAAAATGGGAAAACGGTGAATCAATGCCAAAACTTTCAACCATGCTTAAGCTAGCCGAAATAATGGAAATTGACGGCAACGAGCTTATCGGACTTCATCCCGGACAAAATGAATCACCTGCTGTTGACAAATCGGAACTTGACCGATTGAAAAGTGAAAATGCTTCGTTGTCATCTCAACTTGGCAAAATGAATAAAAAGCGTAAAAGATTTTTTATTGTCGCTCTTTTGCTGTGTGCGGTGGGGATTGTTGTTTGTTCAATCGTTGCATTCGGTTTTAATGCCGATGAAAAAATAAACAACAAGGTGACGGACGCAGGATGTGAAGGTACAAAAATCGAATTTGCAGATTTAACTTTTGTTGTGCCTGACGAATATCAAAGATATTCCTTGTTGTCCGGAAAAGCCGCCGATTGCTATCCCGACACCAAGTATGCCGATTATTATGACAAAAACGGCAAAAAGGAAAAAGTTGTAATTAAGTGCAACGAGTTTTCCGACAGCGTGCTTCTTGAGGTTCGCCGCCAAAAATATTTTTATGTTAACACAGCTGTTAATAAGGATAATATTAAATATGATAATATTGAATCTATAAGCCTTGAAAATCGAACTATAGCATATTCGGATTATATTTCAAATTCGGAATTCTCCGATAAGGAATTTAATAAGCAAAACGGCTCCGGGTTTATAAAGGAATTTTGCCTTTTCTATCAAAACAAAGGCTATCCTGTTGATAAGAAGCAGACTTCTGCATTTTTGGGGCACAATCCGTATGTTGTAACGGTTAATTTTGAATATGACGGCTCAAAGCAATACCAAGAACCGTTCATAGAACTTGGTGAATTTTTTACCGATAATGAAGATAATTTGTATTTTTATGATTATGTAACGGCTGAATCTTACAGCGTCGGAAAGGAGCTGAAGCAATATGTCATCGAAGATTGATAAACTTAACAAACTCATTGACGACCAGCAGGCAATACTTGATTCGGTAAAGGCGGAGGCTCGCTCAATCTCTGCCGATGATGTGTATCGTGAAAATGAAGAACTTAAAAGTAAAATAGATATACTTGCAAAATCCGAAAGCGATTTGAAAGCGGAAAATGACAGCCTTAAAAAGTCACTCGACAATACAAAGGCGGCACTTTTCAGCAAGGCGGCAGATGAAAAACTGTCTGCGTTTTCTTCGGTTCAAAATCGTATTGAAAAAGTGTATTACAAAAAAGAGCTGGGCATAGGCAGTGTGCTTGATGATTATGAGCGTAATTGTATTAAAAGTATTGATGATACAGTAAAGGTGATTGAGGGTTACGGCAGTTCGCAGTTTGATGATATTCTTGCCAATCTAAAAGCACTCAGGGCAGAAACGCAGGCTCGCCGTGCAAGGCTTGAGGAATACAAAAACACAGAATTTAATAATGCCGTGCAAACAAATTTTGCAGTCGGTGAATCGTATAAAAATGCTCCGCTTACGGAAGCCGAAAAGCAGGCTGCAACAAAACAGCGAAGCATTGAAAGTTTTATCGGTCTTAATGTTCTCGGCAAAGCCGGTATCCTTTTATTTATAATAGGTATAATTATGCTTGGCAGATTTGCCTATGTGCATATGTCGGATGCTTTTAAGGGCGGACTTATTTACTTGCTCGGAATAGTTCTTGTTGCTGTCGGCGAGTTGTTTTTTAAAAAAGAAAAAACAGTCTTTTCAACAACGCTCATCAGCGGCGGTGTTGCAACATTATATGCTGCGGCGGCAACATGCTTTTTTGCATTTGAACTTTACAATGCAAAGGTAACATTTATAATATGCGTGCTGATTACTGCGGCAGCGGTTATTCTTTCAAATCAGGTCAAAAGTCAGGTTGTTTGTGCTTTCGGTGCAGTCGGCGGATATTTGCCCGTTGTTGCGATTTATATGATGGGGTTTGGCAAAGCCGCCGCAGATGTAACATTTTTGCCTGTATCAAGCGTGTATTTTTGCCTTTTGGCAATTATATTGTTTGCAATGACCTACAATAAAAAATGGTATGTTGCACAGTTTATAGGTTACGGACTCCATTTGATTGCAATCGGCGGTGTTGCAAAATGTGCATATTCGCTTCGCAATCTTACGGGCTACGGTTATGCTTTGCCGCTTGCGGTTGCGTTTGCCGTTGCGTCTTTTGTGATTTATTTGATGATGCCGGGTGCAAAAATTGTCAAGGGCAAGCCGTTTCTTGTTAAAGACGGCGTGCTTCTCGGACTTAATACAGTCAGCGGTGCTGTTTCGGTAAGCATTACCGTGCATAATTTGATTTCAAATTCTGCAAAAGCAGACAGAACCGTCGGTTTCGTATTTCTTGCATTCACACTTATTTATGCCTTTTTGTCGGCGTTTGCCGTTAAGGAAAAAAGAGAAAGTTCTGCCGCTGCAACCGCAATAACTTCAATTAGCGGTTTGGCTTTTTCAATGTTTGTTATTCCGTTTATATTCGGTGTGGAATATGCAAGCGTCGGTTGGGCGGCTGAGGGTATTATTATTGCTCTTATCGGTATTCAAAAGAAAATCGATGTTATCGAATATGCAGGGCTCGGTTGTATGATAATGTCTGTTATCGCAAGAATTTTCGGTTCGTCAGATTCGTCAGATATGTCAAAAGAACTTGCCGCAGTAAGTTTTGCAGTGATTGTTTGTGTATTTTGGATATATACGGTTCGTGGCTTTGTTCAGGTTGAACAAAGAAGTTACAAAACCGTTATATATACCGCCGTGGAAATTGCTTCTGCTTATTCGTCCGTGGGTTTGGTAAAATATTTGTACGACAATGTGATGAGCGGACCGTCGGTTAAGGTGAACAGCGTATTTACAGATTATGCGGTTGTGATTGCGTCACTTCTCGTGTTCAGTATAATTATCCGTCACGGCTTGCTGAAAAACAGGACTTCAATGCTTGTGAGCGATTTGGTTTCGTTTGGCGTGTTCCTTACAACCTTTATCGGTATGGATTTACATAACAAGTATAATGAGATATTTTCGTATTTCCGTGAGATTGTTGAACATAACGCCCTTACGGTGATTAATGTTGTGCTCCTTTTTGCTGTCAATATAGGCGTAATTTTGTTCTTGGCAAGTGCGGTTTTGGATATTATCAATCGCTTTGCCGCACCTGCGTGGTTGTTTACAATGGCAATTTCACTGTCGTCGCTTATGTTGATTACCGCAATGGCAATGGGGCAGTTTGAGGTTAAATTTTCAAATGTTATTATCAGTGCACTGTATATTGCGGCGTCGTGCATTATGTTGTTTGTCGGATTTAAACGCAGATATACCGTTGTTCGTTCCGGCGGTTTGGTGCTCATACTTTGTGCATTTGCAAAGCTGTGCTTTGTTGACACTTCGCACCTCGATTCGGGATGGAAAATAGCATCATATTTCGCTTTCGGCGCAATACTTATTTTAATTTCGTATTTCTATCAACGCTTCAGCAAAAAGGCAGAAAATGAAGTTGAAAATGTTAACAAATAAAAATAACGGTTGGTTCGCTTTTGTGAACCAACCGTTTGTTGTTTTATTTGATTTTATTATTCGCCAAAGTATCTCTTGAGGAGACCTTCAAATGCCTTGCCGTGGCGAGCTTCGTCACGAGCCATCTCATGAACTGTGTCGTGGATAGCGTCAAGGTTTGCTTTCTTTGCAAGAAGAGCAAGCTGAGTCTTACCTTCTGTTGCACCTCTTTCAGCGGCAACTCTCATCTCAAGGTTCTTCTTTGTTGAGTCTGTTACAACTTCGCCGAGCATTTCTGCAAACTTTGCTGCGTGCTCTGCTTCTTCATAAGCAGCCTTTTCCCAATAAAGACCGATTTCAGGATAACCTTCACGGTGTGCAACTCTTGCCATTGCAAGATACATACCAACTTCTGAGCATTCGCCGTTGAAGTTGTCACGAAGACCCTTTACGATTTCTTCGTCAACACCGTCGATGATGCCAACCTTGTGTTCTGCTGCCCATTCGTTGCTTGCGCCTTCTTCTCTTACAGCCATTTTAGCACCGCAGAGAGGGCAGATGTCAATAGGTTTGTCACTTTCGTAGCCGCATACAGGGCAATAATACTTTTTGTTCATTTCAAATACTCCTTTAATTAAAAAATTATTTTTGTTTACATTCGGGGCATAAGCCACTGAAATATACATCTTTTGTTTTGGTTTCAAAATCATCAATGCCTGTGCATTTGATGTCGTCAATCAAAAAATCAAAGATTTTGTTGCATCCGTCACACTTAAAGTGGCCGTGCAATTTTGTGTCTGCATCGTAATGAATACGGTCGCTGTCAATCTTAATTGCCAAAATCAATCCCTCTTTTTCAAGTGATTGCAATACATTGTATATTGTAGTTCTTGATGTGTTCGGGTTGTCCGTCAGCATATATCGGTACACTTCTTCAACATCGGGGTGAGTAGGATGCTCACACAGATATTTGTATATCGCAATTCGCTGTGGGGTGGCTCTGTAAGAATGACTTTTGAATACCTTTTGAATTTCCGCTTCAGTCATCTCTGTCACCTACATTGTAATGATTACAATCTAACTATACACAATTTGTGCTCTCTTGTCAACACTTTTTTAAAATTTATTTTTAAATTGTGACAAATTGCGGTAATTGTTATAATTTTGACACGATATTGATAAAAAAATCACAATGTATTGTGAAAAATGACAAAGTTTGCAGATAAACATTGACAAAAAGTTAAATATCTATATAATGTAATACAGACGCTGTTAAATCAGCAGTTGATTTTACTATTACATTTATATAAGAGAGGTAAACAAAAATGTCAAGAGTATATAACTTCAGTGCCGGACCTTCAACTCTTCCGGAAAGCGTTTTGCAAAAAGCAGGCGCAGAAATTATGGATTATCACGGAAGCGGCCAGTCCGTTATGGAAATGAGCCACCGTTCAAAATGGTTTGACGATATTATTAAAGAAGCAGAAAAGCTTATGAGAGAACTTTACAAAGTTCCTGACAACTACAAGGTATTGTTTTTGCAGGGCGGTGCTTCAGCACAGTTTTCTGCCATTCCGCTCAATTTTATGAACGGTTCTGGCAAGGCAGATTACATCATTACGGGTCAATGGGCTAAAAAAGCTTTTCAGGAGGCTCAAAAGTACGGCGATGTTGTTGCTGCCGCTTCTTCAGCCGATAAGACTTTTACATATATTCCAAAGACAAAGCCTGAAGATTTCAGAGATGATGCAGACTATGTATATATTTGTATGAACAATACAATTTACGGTACCGTTTATAAGGAATTGCCTCCGGTTGGCGACAAGGTGCTTATTGCCGATGTTTCGTCATGTGCTCTTTCCGAGCCTCTTGACATCAGCAAGTTCGGCGTTGTATACTTCGGTGCTCAAAAGAATGTTGCTCCTGCCGGTTTGGTTGTTGTTATCGTTCGTGAGGATTTGCTCGGCAACGCAAGAGATATTTGCCCTGTTATGATGAACTACAAGGTTCAGGCAGACGCAGATTCACTTTACAACACTCCTCCATGCTGGACAATTTACATTTGCAAGCTTGTACTTGATTGGATTAAGGAAGAATTCGGCTCACTTGAAGCAATGAAAGCTCATAACGAAAAGAAAGCCGCTATTCTCTACAACTTCCTTGACAATTCAAAGATGTTCCACGGCACGGTTGTTCCTGAGGACAGAAGCCTTATGAATGTTCCGTTTGTAACCGACAGCGATGAGCTTAACGCTAAGTTTATCAAGGAAGCAACAGAAGCAGGCTTTGTAAACCTTAAGGGTCACAGAACCGTTGGCGGTATGAGAGCTTCCATCTACAATGCAATGCCGATTGAAGGCGTAGAAAAGCTTGTAGAATTTATGGCTGAATTTGAAAAAGAGAATATGTAATTGAGGTATATATAATATGTATAATATTAAATTGTTAAATAAGATTTCAAATGTCGGTATTGCAAAGTTTGACACAAAAGAATTTGCATATGCCGACGATATGGAAAATCCCGATGCAATTATGGTGCGTTCGGCATCAATGCATGATATGGAAATGCCAAAGTCACTCCTTGCAATCGCAAGAGCCGGTGCAGGCACAAACAACATTCCTGTTGCGGATTGTGCAAATCAGGGCATCGTCGTTTTCAATACTCCGGGTGCAAACGCAAACGCAGTTAAGGAACTTGTTGTTTTGGGTATGCTTTTGTCATCAAGAAAGGTAACAAAGGCTATTGATTGGTGCAAAACAATCAAGGATGAAGGCGACAATGTAGGCAAAACCGTAGAAAAGGGTAAATCTGCATTTGCAGGTCCCGAACTCAAGGGCAAAACTCTCGGCGTTATCGGACTTGGTGCTATCGGCAGACTTGTTGCCGAGGTTGCGGTTGATCTTGGTATGGATGTAATCGGTTACGACCCGTATTTGCCTGAGGACGCAGTTCTTAAAAAGGGAATTACTGTTAATAATAATTTGGACGAGATTTTCCCTGTTGCCGATTATATCACAGTTCATGTTCCGCTTACACCGGACACAAAGCATATGATTAACCGTGAGTCAATCGAAAAGATGAAAGACACTGTTCGTGTTATGAACTTTGCCCGTGGCGACCTTGCAGACAGCGACGCTGTTATCGAGGCTCTCGACGAGGGCAAGATGGCTTGCTATGTAACCGATTTCCCTGATGCAAAGCTTATCGGTGTTGACGGAGTAATTGCCATTCCTCACCTCGGTGCATCAACTCCCGAAAGTGAACAAAACTGTGCCGCTATGGGTGCACAGGAACTTATTGATTATCTCAAGGACGGCAACATCAAGAATTCCGTTAATATGCCTGCCGTATTTATGGCAAGAGGCGGCGTTGCCCGTGTAACCGTTATTCATAAGAATCAGCCGAATATGATTGCAACAATCACCGACACAATTTCAAAGGACGGTGTAAACATTGCATCGTTTGAAGATAAGAGCAGGGGCGAAATTGCCTACTCGATTATCGATTGTGACAGCGAGGTTTCGGATGCTGTGGCAAAGGATATTGAAAACCTCGACGGCGTTATCCGCGTTCGTGTAATAAAGTAATTATTATATAATTTGAGTATTTAAAAAGCACCTTGAACTGCTTAGGTTTAAGGTGCTTTTACTGTTATTGATTATCTTTTCTTTGGCGTTCTTTGTGCTTTTCCGCAAGTTCGTCAAGGTGTTCTTTTCGTTTTTCAACGATTTCTTCGTGGTAATCGTGAAGCTTGCGGTAAAGTTCGGGCTGTCTGTCACGAAGCAGGTGCATATGTTCGTGACGGCGGTCGCGGAAGTTTTTGAACGCTTCCTCGTCCTCTTCTTTTACATATTGGTACAGAGTTTCTCGGCGTTCCTCAATTTGCTTTGCAAGTTTGTCTTCGTCGATTCCTGTTGATTTTGAAAGTTCACTCAAATGTAATTCGAGCGATTCAAGAAGAATGTCTTCATCAAATGAGCCGAGTCCGGACCATAGGTCTGTGAGTTCGAGCAGGCTTTTTTCATCAAGGTTTGCATTTCTTGCATTTTTGAGAATATCCTCGGTGTAGGTTTCAATTCGTTCCTCAGCCGAGTCGCCGAAAGCCCATTCAAATTCATGCAGTAACTGCTCTTTAAAGTTCGGAGCAACGGTTGTTTCGCTGTCGTTTTCGCCGAGTTCAAGTTCGTACGGCTTTTGAATACCTTGTGCACGGAGTGCTGCCGATATTGTTCGCCTTACTCCGCCCTCTTCTATTATGTGACCCAAGTCAAGCTGTCTGAGTTCGTCATTGAGAGCGTGCGAATGCTCTGTTAAGTAAAAACGAATTCCGTTTTGCTTTAGCTTTGTATATATGCCCTCAAGTGTTGCCGCACCCGTTGTGTCAATGCTTCCGATACTGCTTGCATCAACTATTACGCATTTGGTGTCGGGCTTTACGGAATTTTCTATGTCTTCTCTGAATTCTTTTACATTTGCAAAAAACAGATTTGCCCTGAAGCGGTATATAACAACATTTTTAATCGGTCTTGCATTTTCATTTGTGTTCAAATCAAAGAAGCCGCCTCTGTTCGGTACAATTCCCAAAAATGAGCGTGGCGGATTGCTTTCACGAATTACAACATTTACAAAAGAAAGAATAACACCGATGATAACGCCGTAGATTGTGCCGAAAATCAGCACTCCGAAAAATGCGGCAAGGAAGATGAAAAATTCTTTTTTGTTGATTTTACGCAACTTTTTTGCGAGGTCAAATTCTATTGCACCCAGCAAAGCCGATATAACGATTGCCGTCAATACGGGCACGGGCAAATACTGAATAAATCCTGTGCAAAATGTTACGATAACAAGCATAATAACGGCGGCGGTAATTGATGTTACCTGACTTTTGCCGCCAAATTGATTGTTCATTGAACTCCTTGAAACGCTGCCGTTAACAGGGCAACAGCCGACTGCAGAAGCCGAAAGGTTGCACAGTGCAAATGTGAGCACCTCGTTGTTGTCGTTAATTTTGTAATCGTTTCTTATTGCAAAATTATTTTCCGACAGCAGGGTTTCTGCCATTATAACAACGGCTATTGTGAGCGACAGCCCCATGCCTTTTATTGGACTGACAACCGAAAAATCAAGCAGACTGAAGTTATCAAGGCTGTTTGTAACCTTGGGCAGAGTGCTGATTTCAAAAGGTGCGCAGTAGTTAAAGAAGTATTGAAGTACACCTGCCGCAATCATGATGAGTACCGGCATAGGAAACTTCGGTGCAAATTTTTTGCATATCAAAATCAAAGCAAGCGTTGCAACTCCGAGTATAAGCGACGGCAAGCTGAAATTGAGCTTTGCCTGTTTAACTATGTGAACCGCAAGCTCGTGGATTTCACCTGTGCCGGATACGCCGCCGAAAAGTTTTGGTATTTGCATAAGTATGATTGTTGTGCAAATTCCGCTGATAAATCCGCCCATAACAGGAGTGGATACATATTCGGTCAGCCGTCCTGCCTTGAATATGTAAAACAAAAACAGCCATATGCCTGTATAAAATGCAAGGAGGGGTACTGCCTTTTGTGCATCTTCGCTGCCTGCCGATATGCCGAGAGTTGCAAGAACTCCGCCTACCAAAGCCGCAGGTGCCGCATCAACACCGAATATAAATTGCGGCGATGAAGAGAACAACGCAAATATTATTACCGGCAGTATTGAGCCGTACAGTCCGTATATTGGCGGCAGTCCTGCAATTTGTGCATATCCCATTGATATCGGAATAGACACAAGTGCAATGATTATGCCGCTTATTATGTCATTTGGCAAGGTTTTGAACCTTGCTTTTTTCAGTCCGCCAAACATTATAACATCATCTCGTTTATTTTTTTAGTCTTGCTTCAACCCTGTAAATAGGGAAGCCTTGTGATGAAAATCTTGCTTCGTATTCCGTTACAATATTGCCCTCAAAATCGCTGTTGTGCAAATCCAAACTGATGTTTGACAGTTCAAATCCGTTTTTGCTGAAGCTTTCAAGCGAGAATTCAAAGAAGTGCATATTGTCGGTTTTTTGAAAAATTGCCGCATCATCGGTCATAAGCTCCTTGTATATGCCCAAAAATCTGTCTGCCGTCAGTCTGTGGCAGGCGTGGCTCTTTTTTGGATAAGGGCATGAGAAGTTCAGAAATATAAGACCTATGCTGTGCGCCGGCAGGTAAGACGGAAGATACTCCGCCGCACAGTCCAAAAATTTGATGTTTGTAAGTTCTTCTGCTTTCGCTTTTTCACAAGCCGTGCAAATGACATCCCTTACCTTTTCAACACAGATAAGATTGATGTTTGGATTTTGCTTTGCGTATGTAACACCGAATGTACCCATACCGCAGCCGACTTCAAGATATACAGGATTGTCGTTGCCGAAAAGCTCTTTCAAGTTAAGTAAATGCTTTTCGTTTTGTACATCGTTGAAGTTCAAACTGTCATTTCTGAGAGTTATAAGATAATCTTGCACCTTTTCAAGTCGTTCTTCAAGATTTTTTTTGTGTCGCATTCTCATATTTTTTACCGTTCCTTAAATTAACTTAATTTTATTTTGTAATATATTTTCATTGCTTCCAAAAAAGCGTACAGCAGGGCGTACAGCACAACCTGATGTCCGAGATAAAACCAAAGGCTGTTTCGTCCTACAAAGGCAAAGGCTTTTGAGTGCTTTTTGTATGTCCAAGCCGGAAATTCGCCGTTTTTTGCGTATTCGCCTAAAAATGCTCCTGCCAAAAACATAAACAGCCACGGGAATATAGAAAAATAGTCCGCACTTTCAAAATCGCCGTTGAATATGCCGAGCGGCATAAGTATGTTAGTTGACGGCGAAGGCAGTTTGACAAGCCCAAAAATAAGTTCGCCCGAGTTTATTCCGTATGTTGCCGCAAACAAAACAACTGATATAAGCATACCGATTTTTGGATTGATTTTTTCAATCAACGGCATTGCCATTCCCGTGATTATCATACAAACACCCAAGCAGTGAAGTATGCCGAAATATATTTCCGCTCCGTATATTCCCATAAGTTTAGGCATAACAAACGCCGTTACAAATGTTACGATTAAGCCTGCACCGAGCACGATTGCACCACGCTTTGCCGTGTTCCTTGACAGCCGTGAGCATATGCCCGAAATGATTATGAATATTGCCCAAAAAATCGGCTGAACTTTGCATAGTGCATTAAATACGGTGTAACCCCAATCAAGGTCGAGTACATCGCCAACATCCAAAAAGAAGTGGTGCACTATCATTGCCAAAATCGCAAATCCACGCAGTTCGTCAAGAATTTCTATTCTTTTTTTGTTTGTTTTCATATTTTTCTCCATAGAATTATTAAGTATATAATATATCATTTAAAAAATATTGTAAATATAAATTTTATATGTTATTATAAGTTAGATATTGAAAAACGAGGTACTTCTTTTTATGAAGATTTATAATGTTATGCAATACGGCGCCAAGGGTGACGGTACAACAAACGATGCCTTTGCCATTCAGCACGCCATTGATGATTGCTCAAAAAACGGGGGCGGTCAGGTCGTTTTGCCGTCGGGCAAAGTGTTTTACAGCGATTCAATCAAGCTCAAGGCAAATGTTGACTTGCATATCCAAAAGGGTGCAAGGCTCAAGGCCACAAGCAATATTGACGGATATATTCGTCCCAACAAATTGATTAACGACCCTAAAACCGCACTTATCGGCAATCCTGTAACGGGCAAACCGAGCTTTGTGTTTATTTATGCTTATGAGGCGGATAATTGTACAATAAGCGGTGAGGGTACTATTGACGCAAACGGTCACGCTTTTGTTCAGCGCAAGGACAAGTATTATGTTACGGGTGATTTTTACCCTCGTCCTACCGTTATTTATGTTGAAAAAAGTAATCATATTACATTTAAGGAGTTTACGGTTGTCGACGCTCCGTTTTGGACTCTTCATCCTGCCGGATGCGATGATGTGCTTATTGACAGAATTCGTATTCTCAACGATTTGGATGTTGCAAATTCCGACGGTATTGACCCCGACCATTGCAGTAATGTAAGAATTTTGGGTTGCCATGTAACCTGTGCGGACGACTGCATTTGTCTCAAGGCAAGCAAGGGCAATGCCGAATACGGTCCGTGTGAAAATATTATTATTGACGGCTGTACTTTGGTTTCAACCTCTGCCGCAATAAAAATCGGTACTGAGGGCGTCGGTGATTTTAAAAATGTAATTGTGTCAAATTGCATTATTTCAAAGTCAAACAGAGGCCTTTCAATTCAAATCCGTGACGGCGGCTGCGTTGAAAATGTTACATATTCAAATATAATTATAGAGACACGCAGATTTTGCCCGGATTGGTGGGGCACGGCAGAACCTATTGTAATCACCACATTTAACCGTGATGAAAACACAAAGAGCGGCACAATCAAAAATATTCGCTTTTTCAATGTTACCGCAAAGGGTGAAAACGGCGTTCTCATTCACGGCAATGCAGAAAACATCATTGAAGATGTAACATTTGAAAATTGCAAAATTACTCTTACAAAAACCTCAAAGTGGGATTGCGGACTTTACGATTTGCGTCCTTGCCTTGATTGGGGCGTTGAAAAGTACGACAATTCGGCATTTTTCATCAGATATGCCAAAAATGTGCTTATCGAGAAAACGCAAACTGCGTGGGGCAATCTTTGCGACAGTTATAAGCATGCAATAGATGCCGAAAATGTTGAAAATCTTGAACTTGTAAGATTCAGCGGCAAGGCTGTTTCTCCGCTTGTTGAAGATGTTAAACTCAGTAATGTAAAATCAGTTAAATAACAGGAGGTAAAATGTTATGATAAATATGAGAGGATACAAGGTTAATTCGCTTGAATTTACCAATAATGTAGAAAACGGCACACAACTTAAGCTTCAAAATCAGGTTAAATATAATGTTAATTATATGGACGCAGAAAAAAGATGCGTGGGTATGCTTCACTTCAGAGTAGAGGATGCCGACAATCAACCTTTTGAAATCGAACTTGAATTGGTTGCAGAATTTTCTTTTGAAGATGAGGACCAAAAGCCGGATATTCATGTAGGTTCTTTTGATCAAATTTTCCCGTTTGTTCGTCAAATAATCAACACAACAACATCAATGTCGGGTATGCCGGGCCTTGTTATTCCTACAATGAAGCTCAACAGAGATTCTGTTGAAGTAGGCAAGCCGCCTAAAAAAGATAATGAAGGAATGCTTAACTGATGGCTGATTTGTGTGATACTTGTTGGTATAATGTTTATGACGAGGAAGCCGATACAAATATGTGCGACCTTCAGCTTGACCAAGACGAATACGGCGAGCTTCTCATTCGTGAGCGTCAGGGCAAGCCGTGTAAATACTATCGCAAGGATGTTGGCGAATACGGCATTGTAAGAAAACAAAATTAAAAAATCATCCTCTTTGTTTGCAATTTGAACAGAGAGGATTTTGTTTTTATTTTATATTTTCTATTGACATTGACATATAATATGATATAATACAGTTGAACATATGAATAGTTGTTCATATGTTGAACGGTTAAATATAAGAAAATGAGGTTATAACAATGAAAAAGACATATAAAATTGATGTGGACTGTGCAAATTGTGCCAACAAAATGGAGGATGCCGCAAACAAGGTTGACGGCGTTGCGGCTGCAACCGTAAATTTTATGCTTCTCAAAATGATTGTTGAATTTGAAGAGGGCGTAGATGAAAAGAAAACCATGAAGCAGGTTCTCAAGGCTTGCAGAAGGGTTGAAGATGATTGCGATATTTTCTTCTAAATCAAGTTAGGAAGTGACTTTATGAGCAGAAAACAAAAAAAGATGCTTGTGCGTATTATTGTGACGGCTGTGCTGTTTGCAGGTTTGTTTGTGTTCGAAAAATTTGTTCCGATTACAAGCAGAATTTTGCGTCTTGCCGTTTATATGGTGCCGTATCTTGTCATTTCGTATGACATTCTCAAAAAGGCCTTTAAGGGCATAATTAAGGGTCAGGTGTTTGATGAAAACTTCCTTATGGCTGTTGCGTCTGTCGGTGCCGTTGCAATAGCGGTGTATGAAAACGGCTCGTATAACGAGGCTGTTGCCGTAATGCTTTTTTATCAAATCGGCGAGTTGTTCCAAAGTTATGCTGTCGGCAAAAGCAGAAGAAGTATATCCGAGCTTATGGATATTCGTCCGGATTATGCAAATATCGAGGTTGACGGCAAAATCGAACAGGTTGACCCTGATGAAGTTGAGGTTGGCTCAATCATTGTTGTGTCGGCAGGTGAAAAAATTCCTATTGACGGTGTAATTGTTGAAGGTTCAACAACGCTTGACACAGCCGCACTTACAGGCGAAAGCGTGCCGAGAAGAGTAAAAGAAAGCGATGAGGTTATCAGCGGTTGTATCAACCTTACGGGTACTGTAAGAATTCGCACAACAAAGCCGTTCGGCGAGTCAACCGTGTCAAAAATTCTTGACCTTGTTGAAAATTCGTCATCAAAAAAATCAAAAAGCGAGCAGTTTATTTCAAAGTTTGCAAGAATCTATACTCCGGCGGTTTGCGGCGGTGCACTTGTACTTGCTTTGCTTCCGCCCGTTGTCAGCCTGATTATCGGCAAAGATGCAATGTGGCTCACATGGATTTATCGTGCGTTGACATTTCTTGTTATCAGCTGCCCTTGTGCACTTGTTATTTCTATTCCGCTTTCATTTTTTGCGGGTATCGGCGGTGCTTCAAAAGAGGGTGTGCTCGTAAAAGGTTCAAATTATCTTGAAACTCTTTCAAAAACAAAAATCGTTGTGTTTGACAAAACGGGTACAATGACAAAGGGCAATTTTGAAGTAACGGAAATTGCTCCGGTCGGTGTAGAAAGCAACGAACTTCTCAGACTTGCGGCATATGCCGAAAGTTATTCATCTCACCCTATCAGCAAATCAATAAAATCGGCTTACGGTAAAGAAATCGACAACGCAAAAATTTCTGATGTAAACGAAATCAGCGGTAACGGTGTTCTTGCGGTTGTAGACGGCAAAAAGGTTGCGGCAGGCAACAGCAAACTTATGGATAAATTAGGTGTGGAATATACCGCTTGTTCAAAGGTCGGCACGGTTGTTTATGTCGCTGTTGACGGCAAATATTGCGGATATATTCTTATTTCCGATGCACTCAAGCCGACTTCGGTTTCTGCTGTAAAGGCTATGAAAGACTGCGGAGTCAGAAAAACCGTTATGCTCACAGGCGATTCAAAAAAAGTTGCCGATGCAGTTGCAAAAGAACTCGGTGCAGACGAGGTATACAGCGAACTTCTTCCTGCCGACAAGGTTAGTCAGGTTGAGCGACTTCTTGCAGATAAAGGCGAAAAAGAAAAACTTGCCTTTGTCGGTGACGGTATTAATGATGCTCCGGTCCTTTCAAGAGCCGATATAGGCATTGCTATGGGTGCACTCGGTTCGGATGCCGCTATTGAGGCTGCCGATATTGTTCTTATGGATGACGACCCGATGAAGATTTCAAAGGCAATCAAAATTTCGTCAAAGTGCCTCAGAATTGTAAACGAAAATATTTATTTTGCACTCGGCGTTAAGGCGTTGTGCCTGATTCTCGGTGCAGTCGGAATTGCCAATATGTGGGTAGCTATTTTCGCCGATGTAGGTGTTATGGTGCTTGCTGTACTCAATGCAATTCGTGCACTTTCAGTCAAAAAACTTTGATACTTTTTTAAGGATGTATTTGGTTGTGAATACATCCTTAATTTTTTTAAAAAAGTCTTGAATGAAACGGATTTTGGGGTTATGATATAAATATACTGTTTGAAAGGATTTTTAACTATGAACAGCCATGTTGAACAAAGACGGGCGTTTTTGATTGATTTTGCATATGTTGCGCTTATTTTGGCACTTATATATGTTTTTTTTAAGTTTTTGTTTTGGATAACCGCACCGTTTCTGTTGTCGTTTTTCTTTGCAGTTTTGCTCCAAAAACCGCTTCGTTATCTTGATAAAAAAACAAACAAAAAGGCACATGCCTTTTGGTCGATATTTTTGGTTGTTGTTTCAACCGCAGTGGTTATCGTTCCTTTGGTGTTTATTCTGGCAGCTGTGTTTGGCAAAATATCGGATTTTATCAACTATATTGTCGAGCAGTTAAGCGATATTTCTTCGTTTTTGTCAACCGTTGAAAATTGGATTTTGAACACTCTTGAATTCTTACCTAAGGGAATTTATCATTCCGTGTCCGGAACAATCACAAGCTGGTTTGACAAACTTCAGCCTAATGCGGCAGAGGGTGCGGCTTCCTCGGCAGGACTTCTTTCAAATTTTGATTTGGGCAGCATCACAAGCAAGCTCTCTTCCGGTGTGTCAAATGTATATTCAATTGTAAAAGGTGTTCCTTCAATCCTTATCGGTGTTGTTATCGGCATCGTTGCTTGGGTACTTTTCACAAAAGATTACGATTATATTGTAAGATTTATACAAAGACAACTTCCTGACGGCAAAAAGAATTTGCTTGTTGAGTTTAAGCAAGTATTTTCAAAAACAATTTTCACAATGTTCAAGGCTTACGGCATAATTATGTGCATAACCTTCAGCGAATTGTTCCTCGGCTTTTCAATTCTTTCACTTATGGGAATTATGAAAAACAGTTACTTTGCTGTTATCGCACTTGCAATCGCCGTGTTCGATATTTTGCCGGTTGCGGGATCGGGCGGTATTCTTATTCCGTGGGCACTGTTCTCGCTTATTTACGGCAATTATAAGCAGGCTGTCGGACTTGTCGTGTTGTATGTTATCATCACCGTAATTCGTCAGTATATCGAACCGAAAATCGTCGGCACTTCGCTTGGCGTTCATCCTATTGTAACGCTTATGGGTCTTTACTTCGGACTTAAACTTTTCGGATTTATCGGTATGTTCATTGTTCCGCTCACTGTTATGACGCTTAAAGCGTTTAATGATGCCGGCAGAATTAATATTTGGAAATCCTCACCGGAAAAGGAAGCCGAGCCTCCAAAAAAAGAAAAGAAAAAGAGATTAAAATCAAAAAGTAAATAATGAATAAAAATAACCTCTCCCATTGAATTAGGAGAGGTTATTGTTTTGCTGTGTTGTTTTATTATTTAACCTGCAAAGCTTGATCAATGAGCTTTTCAAGTGTCTTTGCTTGATTCTTTTCGGTAATTGCACCAACGATTGGCTCGCCTACAATGTTACCGTTCTTGTCAACAACATATGTTGTAGGGAATGAGAAAATATTTGATGTGAACTTGCCTGCATCGCTGTTTGAATCAAACCAAATGTTCTTGTAGGTTATGCCCTTTTTTGAAAGGATGTCCTTTGCTTCGGAAATTGCTGTCTTGTCGCCGTCAAGTGTGAATGTGTTGATGCCGACAACCTGACCGCCTTTTTCAGCAAGTTTCTTGTTGAGCTTTTCCAATTCCGGAAGTTCACCTACACAAGGCTTGCAAGTGCTGAACCAGTAGTTAACAACTGTTACATTGCTGTTTGCAAAAAGGTCGCTGCTCTTTACATCGTTGCCGTCAAGGTCTTTGCCGTCAAATGATGGAAAACTTGTTGCGTCACCGCTGTCTGAAACAACGCCTGCGCTGTTTGCAGGTACGCTGTCGCCGTTTGAAGGTGCGTTTGCACATTCAGGATATTTCTGCTCCAAGATTGTGAGCTTGCCCTCAATTTCCTTGATTTGTTCTGCACCGGCAACGACTTTTTTGTATTCCTCGTCTGTGAATTGGTCTTTTGCACCCTCGATTGTCTTGAGGAGAAAGTCGCCGTAGTTTGTGCCGTCCTCAATCATTGGATTTTCTTTGTTTGAAGCCAAAAATACTTTTTCCCAAAGTGATTTGTCCGTTGACAAAATTTCGTTTTCTTTTTCCATAAGCTGATTGTAGAGCTTTGAAGCCTCGTCAGCACTGCTCGGCTCTGTTGCCATCAAGGTTGAAATGCTTGAATCTGTTGTTTGCTTTTCGTCTTTGTTGTCCTTTGATGTTGAGCAAGCGATAAGACTGATTGCCAACACAGAAACTAATAATACTACTGTTAAGATTTTTGAGAGTTTTGAAAACTTCATAATTTTTCCTCCGTTATAATTTCTCTTTTGTTTCATTTTTGTTTGTTTTGTTTTCGATTTTTGCGTTTTCGTCTACTGTTTTTCCGAGCAAGCCGAAGCCGTATTGAAAGCTGACTGCTTCGGTAGGACAGGCACTTATGCACTTTCCGCATCTGATACATTCGGTGCTGTTAGGTGTTTTTGTAACATCAACATCCATTTTGCACACCTTTGCACATTTTCCGCACGAAACGCATTTGTGCTCGTCTACCTTCATCCCAAACAGCGAAACTTTGTTGAACAATGAGTAAAATGCACCGAGCGGACAGATCCATTTGCAAAACGGTCTGTAAAACAGCACGCTCAAAACAACTACCGAAATCAACACAACAAGTTTCCACGAAAACAGTTTTCCCAATGCCGAGCGGATACCCTCGTTTACTGCCGAAAGCGGCAACGCACCCTCAAGCACACCTTGCGGACATATGTATTTGCAGAAATACGGGTCGCCCATCCCCAAATCATTTACTATGAGCACCGGTAATAAAACAACTGCCAACAGCAGTACTGCATATTTGATATATGTCAGTGGTTTGAGCTTTTTTGTTGAGAGTTTCTTGGTCGGAATTTTGTGCAACAAATCCTGCAACCAACCAAACGGACACAAAAATCCACAGATGAAGCGTCCGAGCAGAACTCCCAACAAAATGAGAAATCCTGTTATATAATAGGAAAACTTATATTTTGACGAGCCGACTACCGCCTGAAATGAGCCGATTGGGCAAGCACCCGATGCGGCAGGACAGGAATAGCAGTTCAGACCCGGCACACAAACGGCTTTGCCTTTGCCTTGGTAAATTCCGCCTTTGACGAAATTCGGCAGATGAATGTTTGTGAGCAATGTTGCTCCTGCCTGAATCCATCCACGAAACTTGGCTAATCGGTTAGATGCCGAATGTTTTTTCTTATTATGGTTTTTATTCTTTGTTTTCTTTTTATCCAATTCCTACACACTCCAAACACAGCTTGATTGCCTTGCTCAGCACAGTTTCAACCTCGCCGCGCATTGCTCCGAAACCTAACATAACTGCTCCGGAAGCAAGCAACACAACCTGTGATAAAGCCTTTTTAACTCTGGTCAATTCAATCACTCCTTCCATATTTTGGTGTCATTGTAGCACATCGGATATAAAATTTTCGTTAAGAACAGAAATTTAACACGAATTTTATGTTTTTGTGCTATAATTATAAATGGAAATACATTTAAAGTAAGGAGAGTTTTTATGCACATTTTAGTTGTTGAGGACGAAAAAACATTGTGCGAAACAATCGCCCGAAGCTTGAAGCGTCTTGCATACAGTGTTGATTGTTGTTATGACGGAATAACCGCAATGCAAATGCTTGCCGATGATAATTTTGATCTTGTTGTGCTTGATTTGAATTTGCCGGGTGCCGACGGTATGACCGTTTTGAGAACACTCAGAAAAACCGACCGTGACACAAAGGTGTTGATTTTGTCTGCTCGCAGTGAAGTTTCAGACAAGGTTGATGGTTTGGATGCAGGGGCAAATGATTATTTGGCAAAGCCGTTTCATTTGGAAGAACTTGCCGCAAGAATTCGCAGTCTTACTCTCAGGCAGTTCACTCAAAATGATGTTGTGCTGACTTGCGGTGATGTTTCGTTTGATACAAAGTCACGCAAGGCTGTTGTCGGCGGTGAAGTTTTGCCGCTCACACGCAAGGAAACAGGTATACTTGAATATCTTATGGTAAACAGAGGTCGCCCTATAAGTCAGGAAGAACTCATTGAGCATGTGTGGGACAACAGCGTTGATAATTTCAGCAATTCAATAAGGGTACATATTTCCGCTTTAAGAAAAAAGCTCCGCACGGTTCTCGGATACGACCCGATTCACAATCGCATCAGCGAAGGTTATACAATGGAGGAGAAAGAATGAAAAAATTATCTCTTCAATGGCGAATTACTTTGATGACCGCAATACTTATCGGTATAACCTGCGTGTCGATGAATTTACTTATAGGTTATTCGGGCACGCATTATATGGATTCAATAGGCTCCGATATATCTGCTAACAGCGACACCGATAAAGGTGAGCAGGAATATTTTGACCCCAAAAGTTCGGAACTCGGACAAGATGTGACCATTATAGTTGACGGAGCACAGGAGTCGTTTGTTAATACAAATTGGTGCATTACGGCTGTTGTAACATTGCTTGGCGGCGTGCTTGCATATTTTGTCAGCGGCAGAGCGTTGAAGCCTTTGCACAACTTTACTTCGAGGGTTGAAAATGTTCAGCCTAATAACTTGCCGGATATGAAAATAACCGATGATGTGCCTGTCGAATTTAAACAATTCAGCACTTCGTTTAATCAAATGCTTGACCGACTTAACGAGGGATTTACGGCACAACGGCAGTTTACGGGAAATGCTGCACACGAATTACGCACCCCTCTTGCATTGCTTCAGGCACAGATTGAACTTTTTTCTGTTGAACATCCCGATTTGGATACGGAAAGTGCCGACTTTCTCAAATTGTTGCAGGAGCAGACAGAGCGTATGTCGCAGGTTACAAAGACTCTGCTTGAAATGAGCGAACTTCGTACCGTGCCTTGCAATGACAGCATTGAACTTGCACCTATGATTGAGGAAATACTTGCCGACCTTTCTCCTGTTGCCGAAAAGAAAGGCGTCACCCTTGAATGTGACGGCAACGGCACTATGGTTGGCAGTGACACCTTGATTTATCGTTTGATATTTAATCTGACCGAAAATGCAATCAGATATAATCGACCTGACGGAACGGTGCGTGTTTCGGTTTCGCAGGAGGACAACAATCTTGTTATTAGAGTTGCCGACACAGGTTGCGGAATACCCGATAAATATAAAGAAAGTATTTTTCAGCCGTTCTTCCGTGTGGACAAATCTCGCAGCAGAGAAAACGGCGGTGTCGGTCTTGGACTTTCGTTGGTTTGGGAAATTGCTGACATCCACGGCGGCAAAGTTCAGGCAGAGGAAAGCACGGAAAACGGAACCGTTATGGCTGTCACTTTTCCGTTGAACAGAGAACACAAGGATAATTAGTCCGAAACAGAATAAAAAAGTGGCTTGAATTTGGTATTTGAGCCACTTTTTTATTAATTTTTCACAAATTGGAAAATAATCCTTGATTATATCATTGTTTTATGCTAATATATGTAAAGTGTTTTTCACAGTAATACAACTGTCCACAGGTGGTGTACACTATGGGAAAAGTTAATTATTTACTTGTAGATATGTCCGTACTGCCTGAGGTGTATGTAAAGGTGATTGAGGCAAAGGGCTATTTGCAGTCGGGTGAAGCGGCAAATGCTTCGCAGGCGGCAAAAATGGCAGGAATATCCCGCTCGGCATACTATAAATATAAGGATAAAATATTTGAGTACAGCGAGCAGGGTGACGATGTCACAACAATCAATGCCAAACTTCAGGACAATGCCGGAGTGCTCGGCTCGGTTATGAATGAGCTTTATTTGGCAGGGGCAAATATTTTGGCGGTTAATCAGAGCATACCTGTAAATAATATTGCAGATGTGTCAATTACCGTAAGTTTTGCTCAGTCGGGGCATATGACAGATGAAGTTTTAGAAAAAATAAAATCAGTCGGCGGAGTTAAGTCTGCCGAATCGGTATAGGAGGATAAAATATGAAAGTTGCAGTTATGGGCTACGGAACAGTAGGCTCAGGTGTAGTAGAAGTTATCGAAACTCATGAAAAAAGTATTAAAAACCGCACAGCAGGCGAAATGCTTGAAGTAAGTCATATTCTTGATTTGCGTGATTTTCCGGATGACCCTCATGCGGATTTGTTTACAAAGGATTTCAACGATATTCTCAACGACCCTGAAACAAAGGTGGTTGCCGAAACAATGGGCGGGGTTAATCCTGCATTTGATTTCACAATGAAACTCCTTGAAGCAGGCAAAAGCGTCGTTACTTCAAACAAGGAACTCGTTGCTCAAAAGGGACTTGAACTTCTTGAAGCAGCCGAAAAGCACGGTGTAAACTATTTGTTTGAGGCAAGCGTAGGCGGCGGTATTCCTATTATCAGACCTATGGCACAGTGCCTTGCAGCCAATAATATTGAGGGAGTTGCAGGTATTCTCAACGGCACAACAAACTTTATTCTTACAAAGATGATTGAGGATGGTATGACCTTCGAGGACGCTCTCAAACTTGCACAGGATAACGGCTTTGCCGAAAAAGACCCAACAGCAGATATTGAGGGCTTTGACGCATGCCGCAAGGTTTGTATTCTTGCTTCTCTTGCATTTGGCAAGCATGTATATCCAAATCAGGTAAGAGCAGAGGGTATCACAAAGATTACTCTTGAAGATGTTGAGTATATTTCATCGGCTCACGGTGTAATTAAGCTCCTCGGTCAAATCAAGAAGATTGATGATGACAAGATTGCCGCTTTTGTAAGTCCGGCAGTAGTTTTCCACGGCTCACAGCTTGCAAGTGTAAACGGTGTGTTCAATGCGATTCTTGTTCGTGGCGATGCAGTAGGCGATGTATGTTTCTACGGCGCAGGTGCAGGTAAACTTCCTACCGCTTCGGCTGTTGTTGCAGATATGGTTGATTGTGCCGTTCATGTTAACAGAAGAAAGAATTTCGGCTGGGGTCCGGGTTCGGAAGATTATGTTGTTGATGAAAAGTCTGTTCTTGAAATGCCGTTCTATGTAAGAGCAAAGGCAACCGAGAGCGAGGCTGTTGCATTGTTCCACAATGTCAAGTTCCTTTCAAGAAAAGGTCAGCCGTCAGATGAAGTTGCATTTATTACCGATTCTATGACCGAAAATGCACTTGATAAGAAACTTGAAGGCGTAAATGTTATCAATAAGATTAAGGTAACAAATTATTAATTTGTAATTATTTGCGGAGCTATTCCGCTGTTCAGTATATTTTAGGAGGAACATTATGGCACTTATTGTCCAGAAGTTCGGCGGCTCATCGGTAGCGAATGCCGAGCGTGTAATGAATGTTGCAAAAATTGTAACGGATACTTATAAGGCAGGCAACGAGGTTGTGGTAGTTGTTTCCGCTCAGGGCGACACAACAGACGATCTTATTGCAAAAGCACAGGAAATCAATCCAAAGGCAAAAAACAGAGAAATTGACCAGCTCCTTGCAGCAGGCGAGCAAATTTCAATTTCACTTCTTGCAATGGCTATCGAGTCACTCGGATTTCCGGTTATCAGCCTCTTGGGCTGGCAGGCAGGATTTAATACAAATTCGGTATACGGTTCTGCAAGAATTAAGAATATTAAGCCAAACAGATTGCAGGCAGAACTTGCAAGACACAATATCGTTGTAGTTGCAGGCTTCCAGGGTATTAACAGATATGATGACCTTACCACTCTCGGCAGAGGCGGTTCGGATACATCCGCTGTTGCCATTGCGGCTGCACTTCATGCAGATAAATGTCAAATCTTTACCGATGTTGAGGGCGTTTACACAGCAGACCCGAGAAAGGTTGAAAATGCCCGTAAACTCAAGGAAATTACTTATGACGAAATGCTTGAACTTGCAACATTGGGCGCACAGGTTCTCAACAACCGTTCGGTAGAAATGGCAAAAAAATATTCCGTAGAACTCGAAGTTCTTTCATCACTTAACCCGATTCCGGGTACCATTGTTAAGGAGGTAGCAAAAATGGAAAAAATGTTAATCAGAGGCGTAACAAAGGATAAGGATGTTGCACTTGTATCGGTTTTGGGTGTTAAGGACAATCCGGGCGTTGCGTTCAATATCTTCTCAAAGCTTTCACAAAAAAATATCAATGTAGATATTATCCTTCAGTCATTCGGCAGAGATAACACAAAGGATATCGTATTCACAGTAAGCAAGGATAACGGCCCTGTTGCTGTTAAACTCCTTGAAGGATCTTCACATCTTCAGGAAGCAAAAATTGTTTGCGATACAAATGTTGCCAAGGTTTCAATCGTAGGCGCAGGTATGGAATCTCATCCGGGTACCGCAACAAAGATGTTCGAGGCTCTTTATGAAAGAGATATCAACATCCGTATGATTTCAACTTCGGAAATCAAAATTTCCGTTATCATTGATGCAGACGATGCAGACAGAGCTGTATCGGCAGTTCACAACGCATTCATTCCAAACGACTGATAATACAGAAAAATATAAGACTGTAACTTACAAATATAAGTTGCAGTCTTTATTTTATTCTTTATTGGAATTAATATGTTTTTTTAAAACAAGATTTATATATTGCGAAAGAGAACGGTCGTCACGTTCCGCTTCGTATTTTAGCTTTTCAAGCAAATCGGCATCTATTGTTATGCTGATTTTTTCTTTTAACGGTTTCATTTTACAGCACCCTTTATTATTTTTATATGTTTCAATGAAATTATACTATAAAATATTATTTTACATTGACAAGTAGTATAAAGTAGGATAAAATAAGATAAAACATACAAATTGTATTGAAAGGGGAAATTATATGAAAAAGAAATCGGTGGCATTAATTGTTGTCGGAATTGTAATTGCAGTGCTTTTGGGTGTTATAGCATTATTGTTGTTTAAAATGAGTATGGGTGAAGCAAAACCTGTTGCAAATGTTACCACAACCGAAGTTCCGAAAAACGATACAGGAATAACTGTTGAAAATTCTTCAATAAGTTTTGCAAATATGAAACTGGGTAATGAAAAATTGCATTTGTCCGATGAGCAAAAAGAAGTGCTTAAGTATTTTGACAATGATTATTTTATGGTTTATTCATATGAAGATTTGCAGAGATACCCGGATGTATACAAGGGTGCTCAAATTGAAATAGGTGCAACAGTTAAAAAAATTATTAAGTCAACCGATCAAGAATATGAAATGCTTGTACAAACTTCAGGTCCGTTCATTATGGAAGATTGGGGAATCGATTTTGAAGATGATAAGCAATGCTATGCAGTTATAAAAGGCAAACAGATTACTAAAAGATTTATAGAAGGTGACAAGTTAAATGTTTATGGTGTTTATAAAAGCATAGATACATATAACGTTGACGGTACAAGTTATACTGTACCGACAATAAATGTTTATAACACAACATCGGATGATAAACGATTTGACCTAGACACGGTAAAAAATGTTGCCAATTATATTTTTGGTAAAGATATAAAATTAAGCAACCCTAATGAAACGGAACAAGTTACTCCGTTTTATTCATATCTTGTAACTCTTGATAATCAATCAAATAATAATTTTAACAGTTTTATTTTTTCACAACAAAGCGGTTATGTTTCGGATTTAAGAAACTACGAAAACGGTTATTACGATACAAAAACATTAAGACAATTATATATATCCGCAGATTTAAAGCATTATCTTATTACCGTATATAACAAAGATACAAAAATTATGTGTTTGGATTATTATGACAGTGATTTAAAAAAGTTATGGAGCAGAGAGTTTGAAAATACAACATCATTTCCGATGGATTATACAAGTGACGAAATTGCTCTTGTAGCCGATAATGACTTTTATTTAATTGATACTAAAAACGGTAAAGATAAAATTGAACCTACTTTTGTGGGTGAAAAATTACGAGTAATTATGGATGAAAAAGGTGTGTTGCTTTTTGGTAAAACAAAAAAAGATTTAGTTATGAATGTTGATTATAAAGGACGAATAAAATGGACAGTTGATGCTAAACATAAAATATTGTATAATGATGAATATGATCAAAATATTGAAGGATTACAAATTGTAAATGGCAATTATGTGCTTGTTTATACCGGTGATGATGACTCCGAAAAGGCAACGGATGAATATAGTTTCGGAGTTGGAACATGCTATCTTGTAATTGACAAATCCGGAAATGTTGTTCTTGATGAAAATAATAAACCTGATTATGACAATTATTAAATTATAAATGATTTAAGGAGCATAAAAATGAAAAAGTTTATATCAATTTTTATGTCGTGCGTAATGTTTGCAGCAATATTTGCAATGTCGTTTAACGCTGCGGCGGAAGATAAGATTTCAATAAATGCAAAGTCGAATTCATCTTCTGTTACTCTTTCTTGGAAAAAGAAAGAGGGAATGAACAACTATGTCGTTATGCAATATAATTCAAAAAGCGATAAATGGGAAAAGATTAAAACCACAGCCTCCGATAAAGTGAAAATTAAAGGTTTAAAAAGTGCAACGGTGTATAAATTTAAGCTTAAAAATATAAGCAAAACCGTTACTGTTGCAACTTGCCCTAAAAAAATGACTTATATCGGTGCAAAGTTTATGTATGATGACAACGACAATGCGATTGACGCGGTTGCATGGGATAAGATGTCCGGTGTAAGCGGTTATCAAATTCAGTTAAAAACTATTTCGGGTGAAACTAAAACCGTAAACATAAAAGGTAACAAAAAGACCTTGTATAAAACACCGGCTGAATGGGATTATGCTTGTATTAGGGCATATAAAACAGCTGACGGCAAAAAATATTACGGTGGCTATTCCGATTTCAGAGAATTTCACGGATAATAAAAAGGACTGCAAAGTGTATCGGCACGATGCAGTCTTTATTATTTGCCAAATCTTAATATTTGCTTTGTTTTGTTTTGTGAACCGCTGTTTATAATGTGAATGAATTGTAATAAAGAAGTCACAATTCCGTAATATAAAAACTTTATATTAACGATTAGCCGATATGGTTGTATTTTGTGTACAGATGTGCTATTGTGTAATAAAGAAGCTATGCTAATAATTTACAAGGAAGGGATAGTTATGAAAAAAACAAAAGGCATAATTTGGGGCGTGTTTATTATCGCACTCGGCATTTTGTGGGGACTTAAAGAAGCGAATGTTATTGTGCTTTCAAATCTTTATTTTGCCGGTTGGTGGACATTGTTTATCATCATTCCGTCGGTTATCGGTCTTATCACAGAAAAGAATAAAAAAGGCAGTTTGATTTGCCTTGCGGTCGGATTGGCTTTGTTTGCAAATGAGTATTTTGACCTTTGGAGATATAAAAAATATTTGCTTCCGCTCATCATTGTGATTATCGGTGCAAGCGTGATTGTGGGCAATATTTTTGACAAAAAAACGGATTATCCGCAGGTTGACGGACAGGGTGCACAAGACCCTGATACATACGGCGAACCTGTTTATATTCCGCAGGGAAATCAGGAATATTATGCTTCGTTTACAAGCGAGGATTATCGCTTTGATAACGGATTTGCAGGCGGAAAGTTCAGTGCAACTTTCGGCGGAATAAAACTTGATATTCGCAACGCCGACATAGTTCATAACTGCGTTATCAATACCAATGCAACCTTTGGCAGAGTTGAAATTTATGTTCCGCAGGATGTAAGAGTTGTTGTAAAATCAAACAGCGTTTTCGGCGGAACTTCGGATAAGAGCAACAAAAATCTTCCGCCTGATGCAAAAACCGTTTTTGTTAATGCAACAAATCTGTTCGGAGGTACCGACATAAAATGAAAAATAACAACTCGTTAGGCAAAGTTGTTTACATAATCGGTAAAATCTTTGCGATAGTATTGATTGTTTCAATTATCGCTACGGTTGTGCAAGGTGTTTTTTCGATTTTTTCGGGCGGCGGAGTGCTTGATTTTGGCGGTCATAAAGAAGACGAAAGCTCTTATTTTTCGCAGGAATATATTGACGAACTTGACGGATATTGCCTTGTTGCCGAATTGAAAGCAACGGATGTAACGGTTAATTTCGGTGACAAATTTGAGTACAAAACCAACAATAAATATGTTACCGTTAAGCAGGAAAACGGCAAAATTATTATTAAAGAAACAAAAATCGCAAAAAATAAAAAAAGCGGTAAACTCGAGCTTACAATACCTAAGGACAAAACCTTTTCAACCGTTGATTTTTCAAGCGGTGCCGGCAATGTTACAATTAACGGACTGAGCACAAACGAGCTTGATTTTGAACTCGGCGCGGGTGATGTCACCGTTAATGACCTTGTTGTAACCGACAGTGCCGAGATTGATTGCGGCGTAGGCAATTTCAATGTTAACGGCGGAAGTATCAAGGATTTGGAACTCAACAGCGGAGTGGGCAATGTAAGTTTTTCAACTGCTCTTTTCGGTGATTGTGAAATTAACAGCGGTATCGGCGAGATTGATTTTAATGTTCTCGGTCCGGCAGATGATTATTCGGTTTCTGTCAGCAAAATGGCAGGAGAAGTATATGTTGACGGCAAAAAAGTATCGGGTGATACAACTGTCGGCAACGGTCAAAACGAAATAGAAATTAATGGTGCTTTGGGCAAGGTGAGTGTTTTCTTTGCTCAAAACCAATAAAAAGGAGAATAAAATTATGAGTAAAAAATTATATAAATCAACAACCGACAGAAAACTCTGCGGTGTTTGTGCAGGCATTGCAAATTATCTCAACATTGACCCGACGGTAGTAAGACTTTTGTGGGCGCTTATTACATTCCTCGGCGGTGCAGGTTTGATTGCGTATATTGTGTGTGCTCTCGTTATTCCCGATGAGCCGTATAATAACAATTATCAAGACCCGTATTACGCTCCGACCGACGATTCGGGCAATAACCAAAACAATTAATAAGAAAAGAGGTTGTCTCATTAATTTGAGATAACCTCTTTTTAACAGTTTGCGTTTTTTTAAAAATAGCTATTCATTTGATATAAGATAGATATCAAAATCTTTTCTTTTGCCGTCGACAACAACCCGTTCAACCTCTTCATCCCAAAACGGCAACAGATAATTGTTGTATCTTTTCTCGATTTTACTCTTTTCTGTTGGATTACTTTTCATAAATTGTTCATAGTTTTTTATAATAAAAACATATTTATCATTGGGTAAAAAATCATCATCGGTCATAAAATCATATTCACTGTGATTATCTTTTTTCCATCCTTCGGGCAAATCGCTGAAGCCGAATGCTTGCCAAAGCCTGTCAAAATATTCTTCGTATGTTGTTATGCCGCTTCCGTCCATAACAATATATTTTGTGTCGCTGTGCTTGTAAAGAATTTTCTTTTCTTCAAATTCTTTTGCAGTCATTTTATATAATTTGTTCATATCGTTTTATCTGTATTAATCCTTTAAATGTTTCTCCAAGTGATTTCTGCCTCGGTTATCACATCTTTTAAGCAGGTGCTTGAATTTAATTTTGAATTTAGCAGTTCGTTGATTGATTTAAAGTGAACTTCGGTTTTCGGCTTGTTTGCTTCACATATAGAAAAATCATTCATAGAATCGTTTTCGTATTCTATCGAATATTCAATTTCGTTCCATTTTATCACAATTTCTCTGCCGTAAATTAAACTTTCCTTAAAATCATTTATGCTTTTGTATTTGGGATATTCAAGAATATGGTCGTTTTTGGTATACATTTTTAATATCTCCTTTGATTTGAAGCATAAGTATCCTGTCGTGTAATTTACTTGATTAATTTTATCATAACCGATTATGCTCACATCTTCAAGACTGATTTCTTGTATTAACATTTTTTATTTTCGCCGTCAAATTTTTGTTGTTGACATTGTGCACAATATAATATATAATTATTTAGTTAAAAAGTATATTTTTATAAATTTTATTTAAGGAGTTATCAATATGGCAGCAAAAACATTTACAATGACTGCGGCAGGTAAGGCAGAACTTGAGGCAGAGCTTGAACAACTTAAAACCGAAGGCAGAGTTGACATTGCAGAAAAACTTAAAGTTGCCCGCTCATACGGTGACCTTAGTGAAAATAGTGAATATGATGAAGCAAAATCGGAACAGGCAAAGATTGAAGCAAGAATTCAGGAACTTGAATATCAGCTTGAAAATGCCGTTATCGTTGACTCATCGGCAGGCGACAAGGTTTCTATGGGCTCAAAGGTAACCGTTCTTCGCAAAACAGACAATCAGGAATTTGTTTACGAAATCGTAGGTTTCTCACAGAGCAATCCGTCGGCAGGCAAAATCTCCGATGAAAGCCCGGTAGGCAAGGCACTTCTCGGTGCAAGCGTAGGCGAAACAGTTGTTGTTGAAGCTCCTATCGGCAACTTGGAATTTGAAATAAAATCAATCAACTAATTGAAATAAGAGGTAAAAACTATGGCAGGAAAGTTTGAAATCACCAAGCACGGTGACAGCACTTTCACATTTGAATTTATAGTAGACGAAAAGGTTGTGGGCACTTCTCCTGAATTTGATAAAGAAGATGCTTGCAAGCGTGGCGTCAAGGCAGTAAAGAAGAATTCCCGTATGAAGGTTCAAAACGCTATTGCCGGTGACGAGGAAAAGACAAATCCAAAGTATTTGGTAGAGGCTGACGGCGACAAGGTTAAGTATACTTTGTTTTTGCAAACAGGTGCTGTTGCACTTGAGGGCAGTGCCGACAGCGAGGCCGAGGTTTTAGAAAATATCGAAAAAATCGGCAACAATGCAAATGCCGCACAGATGACAATGGCAGAAGTTGTCCTCAGCGAAAACGAGCAAAAGCAAATCAGAATTGACAAGCTCACTGCTCTTCAAAACGCAGGCAACGACCCGTTCGAAATTACAATTGCAACCCAAACACATCACTCAAACGAAATCATTGAAAATTTTGACGAGCTTGAGGAAAAAGATGTTACCATCGCCGGCAGAATTATGACTTGGCGTGATATGGGCAAGGCAAACTTCATTGATATTCAGGACAGAAACGGCAGAATTCAGGCTTATGTAAGAATGAACGATGTCGGCGAGGAAGTGTTTAAGGAATTCAAAACTTGGGACATCGGCGACATTGTTGAAATCAAGGGCTTTGTTTTCAAAACAAGAACAGGCGAAGTTTCCGTTCACGCAAAGGAACTCAGACTTCTTTCAAAGTCACTTCTTCCGCTTCCTGAAAAGTTCCACGGTCTTACCGACACAGACACAAGATACCGCAGAAGATATCTTGATATGATTATGAATCCCGGTGTAAAGGATACTTTCATCAAGCGTTCAAAGATTATTTCTTCAATCCGTTCATATCTTGACAAACTCGGCTTTATTGAGGTAGAAACACCTATCCTCAACACTATTCCGGGCGGTGCGGCTGCAAGACCGTTCATCACTCACCACAACACTCTTGATATGGATATGTATCTCCGTATCGCAACAGAGCTTTATCTCAAGCGTCTTATCGTTGGCGGTATGGAAAGAGTATATGAAATCGGCAGAAACTTCCGTAACGAGGGTATGGATGTTCGTCATAACCCTGAATTCACTTGCATTGAGCTTTATCAGGCATTCACCGATTATCACGGCATGATGGACATTGCAGAGGCTCTCATCCGCAATGCTGCAAACGAGGTTTGCGACAGCCTCCACATTGTTTTTAACGGCACAGAAATCGACCTTGAAAGTCCGTTCAGACGCCTTACAATGGTTGACGCTGTTAAGGAGTTCAGCGGTATAGATTTTGCTTCATTTATGGGCGACAACGAAAAGGCTGTTGCCATCGCAAAGGAAAAGAATATCGAAATTGCACCGGGCAAGGCTACTTGGGGCGACATTCTCAATTCATTCTTTGAGGAATTTGTTGAGGAAAATCTCACACAGCCAACATTCATTATGGACTATCCTGTTGAGGTTAGCCCACTTACAAAGAGAAAGCCTGATTGTCCAGAACTCACCGAGAGATTTGAACTCTTTATTCTCGGCGGTGAATACGGCAACGCTTACAGCGAGCTTAACGACCCAATCGATCAGATGAAGCGTTTTGAGGCTCAAATGAAGCTTCGTGAAGCAGGCGACGATGAAGCAAATATGATTGATAACGACTTCGTTATGGCTCTTGAATACGGTATGCCTCCGACAGGCGGTCTCGGTATCGGCATCGACAGACTTGTTATGCTCCTCACCGACAGCTATTCAATCCGTGATGTTCTCTTGTTCCCGACAATGAAGCCCTTAGATAAATAAAATCAGCAAAAACTCAGTATTTATGCGGGTTTCGGGATTTAGGACAACCTTACAAATCAGCGATTTACATCAAACTTACATCATTTGATGCGTGAATTTGTGCAGGGCAAAATAATCGCATAATTATCAAAACATATGGGCAGTTCCATTACGGAATTGCCCATTTTTAAAACAAACAGAAATACAAATCGGAATGTGTAAAGGAGGACTATGTATGCGTATTTGGAAAGTAATATTTACCGTTTTAACTATTATTTCTGCCTCTCTGGGACTGATGAATATAATCTCCTATGATGTTACAATGCCAATTATGTTTGTTTTTATGGGATTAACCTTTTTAACAAATGCAAAGGATTGTTATGATAAAGGGGCAAAGAAAGATGCTATAATATTTGTAGGTGTAGCAATTTTTGTCTATGCAGTTACAGCGTATAATTTGATAAGCAGATTTATGTAAATTCAAGTTTGTTAAATTGGAAAATTGAAGTTTGTGATGGTAGATAATATGGAATGGTTTAATGTTTTTGGGCTGGTTTTTATTGCAGTCATTATGATACCCAATGTTGTATTTGCGATTAAGTGCAAAGA